>JAEIGA010008479.1_pt1 | contig 15586 bp, 15 predicted proteins | sample 9270691 | NCBI WGS metagenome assembly JAEIGA01 (sample SAMN17057246, study PRJNA624740) | gut metagenome | biome: biome; isolation source: fecal sample | host: Bos grunniens | place: China: Xizang | collected 2019
AAATGATATATTGGAATTATGAAAGCACAATCATATCTTAATGGTAGCGTAAAAAATGGTAATATAATGCGATGGTCTATCAATCCATTGACAGTTTATATTGCGCCAATGAAGTTTTATTCTAAAACCGGAGAAGATGCAAAATACCGGCAAATGGTATTTGATGCATTAAATGCTTGGTCAAGTGCAAGTGGTGGAAAAATTGGGTTCCGAATTACCAATGTATTATTGGAATCAAATATAAATGTTGATTGGAAACGCGTAGAGAGACAAGCTTTGGGACATTGCTATTTTAATTGGGATGCTCAAGGTCGGCTTTATGGCGCAGAAGTCTCTATAGGCCTGACTGATGGCAGGATTCATAAGGCTTATGATAACGATGTTGAGGTCTATCATACAATACTTCATGAAATTGGTCATGCATTAGGGTTAGGCCATAGTCCTTATAAACAGGATATAATGTATACTCCGCATCAATATGGTAATGCTTCTTTATCAAACAATGATAAATATTCGATTCAATGGTTATATAGACTTCCAGCGGGTTCTTCTGTACAAAAAATCGCTTCAAAGTATGGTATTAGCACTTCTTCTGATATTGATTCTGTTATAAGAAAAATAGATTCTAAATCTCACCAAGATAGTGAATCATCTAAGAAAATGCAATTACAAACAAGCAGAGATTTATTGGAAGAATCTACAAATATTGGAGATTTAAAAAAGTATAATATGATGTTGCAAAATATTTCATTATCAGAAAATGTTAAGAATTATTTAAATAATAATAGATTTTTATAAAAAATAGCAATTTTTTTTAAAAATTTGTTTTAATAATTATATATAATAAAAGGCCTTATATGTTTGAACATTCAAAAAAAACTCTAGACAGTGCAATAGAAAAAAGCAATGAGCTCGATTTAGTGCAAATTTCGAACCCTTTGTTTATAAAGGATATTAATTCAAAGAATGCATTAAATAATTATGAGCAGGCTTTGCCGCGCTTAAAATATGATAGCGATGCTTCAAATATTCTAGAGGTTGTCAGGATTTTAAATAATTTAGCTCCTATTAGGATGCCGGAATATAATTTTAATATTAATGAAATTAATGGAGAGCATTATTATAAGCCAGATGGTTCTTTATTGCTTATTAGAGAATGGGATAGCGATGTCGTTCGTGATTATTATCCTTCTAATAATAGTGAAGAACCTAATTTTAGCATAGCGAGAATTTTAGAACATGATAAGATTTCAGGTAGGCTAAAAACAAAAATCGAGCCAGTTATAAGGCATAACTGCTATTTAAGAACAAATGTTACAATATTTGATTTGAAAATAAATAATAAATATATTTTGATCCAACTATCTGAAGGCGGTTTTGTGAATAATATTTCTGAGTTTACTGGTAAAGGTAAATCTTTTCAGACCCTTTTTAGAAATTTAAAAACTTTAAAGCCTGTAAGATATTTAGAAGGAAAAGATAACCCGGAAAAAGGGTTTGAGATGGTTGACTGTATTTTTGATGAGGATGGCAATATTGTAAGAATTAAACGCTATTCAAACAAAAGCGAGATAAATATTAACTACACACAAAATTCGAAAAATATAACTGTTAATAAAAAAGTGTAGAATCCAAGTATGGTTTATTTCTGAAAATTATTTGTTATTGTATAAATATATTCTAGTATTTGGCAGAAATAATTTAAATTTGTGTCCCCATTTAATATTATATCTGCTTCATCTCTAACAGGTTTTACGTATTTTTCACCAGCTCCAAGAATATAATCCCAATGTTTTTTAGCCTCTTCGAGCGCTTGATTTCTTTCGGCATAAGCGCGTTTTAAAAATCTATTTTTACGGATATTAATGTCCGTTTCAACATAGACTTTTATATCAAAGATATCTTTTACTTCGTCGTACATTGAAGCCATCCCTTCAACAACAATAATCTTATTGGAAGGAACAAACTTAGCTTTTGGAACAGAAACTCCTGTTCCATTGATTAGATATTCTGGTGAATAAATGTCTTTGCCTTGTGAAATATTTTTTAGGTCTTCTTTTAATAGATCTAACTGAAAGCTCTCTGGAGAATCAACATCGTAGCCATTATCTCTGAGAGCGTCAAATGATCCGTATTTGATTATTAAATCGGATATGTCATTAAAGTAATTATCTGTCGTAAGAATGGTAACTGGCATTCCAAAATGAGAAATTACCTGAGATATAGAACGACAAATTGTTGATTTGCCAGACGCAGATTCCCCTGTAATTCCAATCATGATTTTTTTATTAGGATCTGAAATTAATCGTTTTGAAAATTTCTGGATGAAATCATACCGAACTTCTACAAATACAGGCTGTGACGCGGTATTATCGTAATCTAATACTTGTTTAAATTTGTTTTGTAAATAGAACGCAAGAAACTCTCTTCCAGCTTTCTGTGAAAAATCAGGTTTATGTATTTTATCAGCAGAGTCTATTTCTTTTTTTATTAAATCGGATAGCCCGTTATTATCATCTAGCATATATCTACTTCCATTACTATTGTCTATATTACGATTCAAATAATTCACTAATTTTGTCTGCTATATCTTTTGGATCAATTTCTTGAGTTACTTTATTAATATCTTGTGCCATTTGATATAATTTTGCGGCTTCAACTTTATTGCCGACCAATGATGTCGCTCTAGCAAGATTGAAATGAGCTAATGCATAGCTCGGGTTGACTTCAACAGCTTTCTTGAATAATTCAAGCGCTTTATTAATTCTACCTAAATCGTCAAGATAGATAACTCCAAGATTGTTATATGCAATATCATATTTATCATTATATTTGATAGCCATTTCATAAGATTTTATAGCTTCTTCGGTCTCAGCTTTACCCCAATATAAGAACCCTAAATTACAGTGGATTTTTGGATTATGTGGTTGTAATTCTAACGCTTGACGATATACAGCGAGCGCATTTCCATAATCTTCTTTATCATAAAAAGCACTACCTAAATTAACATAGATATCTATATCTTCTGGAGTTAGCACATAAGCTGTTTGATACGCTGAAATTGCCGCATCTGGATCAGATTTATTTTCTTGATATACAAAACCCATTGTTTGCGCGATAACACTTGTCCAAGACTGGTTAGGGTTCAATGTTATAGCGGTTTGATAATTTGATATAGCTAAATCAAATTCTCCTTTGATATAATATATATTCGCAAGGTTTGAATATAAATCTGGTATATTTGGTGCTAATGAAATCAATTTATTATAGATCTCAATTGCTTGATTATAATCACCTTGTTCTTCGTAGCCTCTGCAAAGGTGTCTATAAGCTGCAATATTAAATGGGTCAAGCCAAATAGCCATTTTATATTCTGTAATAGCATCTTCAAAATATCCTGTAGATAAATAAATGTCACCTAAGACACAATATAAAGGTGCAAATCCTGGTGCTCTTTCAGCGGCTTCTTTATATAATTCGATAGCTTTTGCGTAGTCTTTGATTTGTATAGCATAAAATCCTTTAACAAAAAGAGGCAAGAATCTTAAATAAGAGATTGATCTAGTTATATTATCAATTGCGTTTTTATCAAATGGAATTAAAATATTAGAGATTATGCGTTCGTAAATTGCTTTAAGTTTTGTCTTGAAATTTTTAAAAGAAGAAGCATCATATAATTTATAGAGTATATAATGAGCGCTAGATGAGCCTATACGTGAACATTGTATGGCTGCAGTTGCAGCATCTATTGCGTCTGTAAAATGAGCTTTTTTTACAAAAACTTCTGAAAGCATATAATAAGCATCATAATAGTCGTGTTTTTTCTCTAATGCAGATGTTAGATATTTTATCGATTTATCTAAATCACCTTTGTGGTAAAACGCTACCCCGATTTTATAAAATGTTTCATAAGAATCAATTAAAGATTCTAATGCTAATTGGTATTCTGTAATAGCTTCATCAATATATTGTCCAGCATTAAAAATGTCCAAATGCCATTTTAAATATAAATCTCCAAGTCTAACATGTAGCTTGGGATTTGAAGGGTCTTTTTGTAAATCAAGTTTACAGCGTTCAATTTGATCAAACATTTTGTTCGTTTTCTTAGCCTCTTTTGTTTCTATATCAATTAGTTTTTTCATGCTCCAATTAATCCATATCTTTTGTGTACAAATACATATAATATAATAAATCTTGTCTGCACTGCTCTGTCATCGTAATATAATTAGCTGTATATTCATTATCGTATATTGGGTCAATATCAGTAATTACAGCTATGAAATTTATTATACCATAATCTTTCGGTAATAATATAGAGCAATTGATTTCTTCATCTTTAGAAAATTTTGTATCAGAATAAAATTTTATATCTTCTGTTGAAATTTCAAAAGTTTTAAATTTTAGTTTTTTACCATCTTTGTGAATTTCTAGGTTTTCACTAGCTTTGATATGAGGTGTTTCTTTGTTTGTATTTAAATGCAAAGAATTATAATCAAGTTCAATAGTAAAGCTTTCTTCTAAAGGTGATGATATAATTATTGAATTAAAATCAACTGTACCTAGTTTCGTAAAAGCTTTCGCCATTACGGACACTCCAGTTTTTAAAAAATTAACATACCTCATAAAATATTTCGGTAACTGTAAATGCAGTCTATCATTGAAAATTTCTTCTATTTCACAAGTCATTTCAACAATGCTTGATTCTTTCTGAAAAAATAATGTAATCTTTTGACCTATTGTAAATAATTCCATATTTAATATTATATTTAATTTTGCTAAAAAATACAACAAGCTCCTGTCATACGTATATTGTAATTTAATAAGGAAGTTTTTCTACAAATTCAGGAACTTCTTGTCTCTTAATCGGAACATCTTTTTGTCTTAATGACTTTTGAGAATAAGAAATCCAATTGAATGATACAACAGAAGAAGGCTTATCTATTAATCCATTTATAATAGATCTGAATTCTTTAGTGTATTTTGCATTTAATTGTGGAATCTTTTCGATATCTTCTATTATTACATTGTTAGTTTTTTCTTCTCCCGTTAGCATAATCATTAATTTATTAAATGAGAAGTCTCCAAAAGCTCCTAGTCCAGAGATTATTTCGTCAGATAGTCGACCTAGAATTGTTAAATTTGCAAAATCAGTTTGAGGGTTATAGATCCCTTTGATAAATAACGCCATGAGAGGCCCCTGAGATTGTATCATTTTTATATTGACTAGTCCGTTTTCTAGATCAATATCACCCCGTAGATATTTAAATAATCCTGTATCTTTTAATGTGATTGCTCTTGTAATTACGCTTAATGATGTGCGCAGCATACTATCAGCAATAACATTTTGAGCATAGAGTAGGTGTTCTAATTTTCCCAGTGTAGACATTCTACCATTATTTACAATAAATTTTATATTTCCGTTAAGTGATTGCTTAGATGTAAGTTCTCCTTTTATTTCAGAATCAAAATCCATAGCTCCGTTTATAGTTTCTTTCTTTGGTGAAATTATTGAAAATATTGGTTCTGCACTTATATTGCGTCCCATAAGTTTTGAAGAAAAATGCTCATCCTTTAAATTGTAATCAATAGTTCCATTGATTTTTCCGTTAAATATTTCAGATACAATATTTTTAATATTTAGGATTTCATTAGCTAGTTTAAAATCACAAGTAAAGCCTGTTAAGTACATGCTTGAATTATATAAATTAGCTAATAATCTCTCAGCATAAAATTTACCATCGTTAATTTTGATTGGAAAATCTTTGATAGCATCTAGATCTTTATACATCAAAAGGGTATCTGTATTTAAGTACTTAGATTTTATATTTACATTTTTGATTACAAATTCTTTTGAAATATCAGTTGAAATTAGTGCATTTAGTCCTAGCGTAGAATCTGCAAGTTTAATGAAAGGTGCGTTAAATACAAAATTGTTTTTGTTAAAGTCAAGAGTACAATTTTGAAGAGACAATTGTACAGCTTGATTTACTAGGTTTTGTATAAATAATTGTCCAATAATATCAGGAGTTTTGAGTTCTCCATTCACAAATAGATCACCTTTTATCTGCAATAATGTATCACAGAAGTGAAGGCTTAATTGTTGTGGGATAAAGACTCGGATATTTTTTAATATAGGTTTTTTAAAGTTATCAATATTTCCTGAAAGAATTAGTTTTTTTGTACCTTTTAAATTTGATTTTTGATCATTTGAGAAGTCTCCAGTAAATGATACTAAACTAAGGTCCTCTAGTTTTAGGCTGTTCTTTTCGAGCTTTCCTATTAGATTAACAATGGTTGGCTCTTCTAGCAAGTCGGTTTTTTCTAGTAAAACTTGAGAATTTATATTTTGAGAGGTCTTGTTGCCACTAAAATTCAAAACAAGTGGATATCTAGAAGAATTTGTTGCAAATCTTTTTATATCTCTAGAATTTATATAACCGTTTAGATTTGTTGAGAAATTCATTTCATTAGTATTATAATTTATAAATTCGCCCTTTAAGACCATTTTTGAATTTGGCATGAAAACATTTGTATCTGGAACTTTAATTCTTTCGGTGTCAATTAAAACCTGCATAGATGGTATTTTAATCAATTCTATTTCTGGATGTTTACAAATAACATTGTTTATATAAGCTGTCTGATTTTTATTTGTATCAATCTTGATAGAATCTATATCTAAACTAAAGTTATTGTTTAAAATTTTTAATTTTTCTAGTGATAAGTTCTCTTTATGCTCAATCTTATTTAGTGTGCCATTAATCTTTCCGATTAGAGATATTAAACCGTTTTGGACTCCATAATTTGATGGAGTTAGGTATTTTAGCTCTATCTTATCCATTAATAATTCTAAGTCGATTTCTTTATCAATTTTCCCTTTTATGATTATTGGAGAATTATTTACGTACCCAACTGTATTTATAATATTGATAGCATTATTGGAAAAATCAATATCAGAGTTAATATTATTTATTTCTAGTCCATCAGCTTTAATTCCAGCGTTTAAAATTTTTAAATAACCATTAGATTTTATTTTGTTTAAATCCCCTTTTAAGGTAAAGTTAGCACTTAGGGTTCCATTTATAGATTTAATATTTTTTATCTGTGAAAAATCTGAAAATATCTTAATTTTTTGGTATAAATCGTCAATGCTTATATCGTCAGTCTTTACTTTTAAATCTAATATTGGCTTGAGTGAGTTATTTATCATGCCTTCAATATAGACTTTTTTATTTGGTGATGTGTATATATTTGAAAGTATACTAGCTTTATCTCCCCATAAAGTAAGATAGATAAAACTCTTAGGATTTTTTAGGGCCCTATCTAGAACAGATATATTATCAATGTTAATAAAGCCTGAGGCCTGAGTTGTCTTATCAGGTGCTTTATATAATTTTATATCAGCAATTATATCTGAATGAAAATCTAAATCTTTCATTTGCTCTATAAAATCAAGCATATTGATATTAGATGTATTTAAAATGTTCTTAGATTCTGGAGCAAAAATTATATCGTACGTTATAAATTTTTGCGAGTTTATATTAAAATTACCACTCGTCTTAACTCTATAACTTTTTGTAGTTGAGATTTTATCAAAGTTGAAAAAGTTTCCTTCTAAGATGTAGTTATCACTGTTTGCTTTATTATGATAGGAAAAACGATATTCTTTCAAATGGATCTTAGGAGTTTCGTTGTAATTTTTGTTTTTTATTTTCTCAATAATACTTGAAAGTTGCTTGTCATCAGAAGCTAATCTTAATGTTAATTTTTTTGCATTTACTTGCTTTATATGCGGAGAATTTTTTATTAAAGAGTACCAAGATATGTAAAATTTAGCATTGTCAAATTGTGCAAATTTTTGTCCGTCATCATACATTAGATGCATTATCGGAGCTTTTAATTTTATAGAAGGTCCAAGTCTCAGTATTAGTCGTTCAATATGAATTTTAATACCCAAATCTTTTTCTACTTGTTCTTCAATTAAAGGTATTAACCTTTCTGTTTTGATAGGTATAAAACAAGTTGATGCTAATAATATAATTAATATAAATCCAATTATAAAATATTTACTATATTTCTTCATATTACTCTTTTCTTCTAGTTGTAAAATATATTTTCGCCAGTTTCTTTGTCAAAAAAGTACATATCATTTATGCTAAGCTTTAGATTTATCTGCTTTTCAGATTCGTAATCATACGGCACTTTTGCAAAACATTTTGAATCATTAAGCTTGAAATAAACATTTTTTTCGCCACCGGTCATTTCAGCTATATCTGTATTTACTAAAATATTCTCCGAGCCAGTTATCATTTTTTCAGGGCGAATCCCTACTATAATTTCGTCTCTATCAATTTTTTGAGGTAATTCAAACTCAGTGTTTTCTATTTTAAACTTGTTATCTACCAGTTTAGCGTTGATAAAATTTGTTTGTCCAATAAATCCCGCAACGAATTTATTCTTAGGTTTGTTATAGATTACCTCAGGGGGCGCAACTTGTTGTATAATCCCATTATCTAGAACAACAATTCTATCTCCCATAGTGAGTGCTTCAGTTTGGTCGTGAGTTACATATATAAATGTTGTTTTAAGTTCTTTATGAAGACGTTTAATTTCTGTGCGCATCTGAACTCGTAAATTCGCATCCAGATTAGAGAGAGGTTCATCCATTAAGAAAACTTTTGGATTTCTAACAATTGCTCTGCCTAATGCTACACGCTGCCTTTGCCCTCCTGATAATTGTTTAGGTTTTCTATCTAGAAGTTCTTCTAATTCTAGAGCTTTTGCAGCAGATAGAACTTTTTCTTTAATTATATTTTTATCTAGCTTTCGCATTTTTAGTCCAAATGCAATATTTTCAAAAACTGTCATGTGTGGATAAAGTGCATAGCTTTGAAAAACAAAAGCTATATCGCGATCTTTTGGATGAGTGTTATTAACTAGTTTATTGTCAATAAACACTTCACCAGAAGTGATATCTTCAAGTCCTGAAATTAACCTTAGTATTGTAGATTTTCCACAACCAGAAGAGCCCACTAGTACAATAAATTCTTTATCTTCGATTTCTAAATTTATACCATTAATGGTGTTTTTCTTGCCATCATAGCTTTTTATTAGATTTTTTAAAATTACATTACCCATATCCACTTACCTTTATTGGTTAGCCTTTTCGGTGTCTCCTTGAGAAATGATTATATTAAATGTTGTGTTCTTTAGTAATCTTGATTCTAACCATATAACTCCATTTAGAGCCTCTACAAGATTTTTAACACATGCTAATGTCATCGCCCGTAGTATGTTTTTCCTATTAGGAGAATCAACTATTGTATAAGGATCAAATATAAATTCTAATTCGTTTTCAGAGAGAAGTAAAGAGTTGCTTGAAATAGAAAGCATTATAAAATTTGACCCGAAAATATCTTTAGACTGGATTAATTCATCAGAAGGTTTTGAAAGATTGATTTGAATTTCTCCCATATCGATACCTTTTAGGATTACTTCTAAAATGTTTTGAATAACTGTTCTTAAGATTTCTTCATCAGAAATTATTGTGTTTCGAAGCCCTTCTTCGGTATTAATATTCCAACGGATATCTTTATCCTTGTTTAATTGTTCATTGAATCTTACGATTGAATTTATTAAATTTACAATATCAAAAACCTTTAATTCAGCATTTTTTATACTTATCTCAGTTTGTGTCAATTCCATTAATTTATTAATAAAGTACATTAATTCAGTTGAGTTTTTACGTATGATATTTATATATTTTTCTTGTTGCTCTGTCATGTTTCCGCCAAGTCCGTCGGCCATTGCTTGAGAAAAACCGATAATTGACTGGAGAGGAGATTTGAAATCATTAGCAAGTTTGAGTAAAAGATTGTTTTTATCTGGTATATCATAAAGAGTTGTTTCATTTTTAAAATTTTTATACTCAGACTTTGCGTTTTCAGCATCCCTAAATGCAAGGACAAACCCTTCTTCTATTTCCTTAGCGGTCAATTTATAATAAATTTCTTTTAATATTAATTTGGTAATAACTTCTTGTTCTCTAATTGAGGCGTTGATAATTAAATTTTGTGCATTCTCAATAAAATCTGCAATATTTGATGTTAGTAGATGCATTTTAGAGGTCTCAAAGATTTCAGCAGCTTTATCATTCACCCATTGAATTTTTCCGTCTTTATTACAAAATATAATTGCATCAGGTAACGCTTTTTCCGCATCAAATGAATTTGTTTTAAATAAGAATTTTTTTATATCCATAATACATTCCTTTTAATCTCTCCTTTATATTCTACCATAAAACTTATAAACTCTTAAAAAAATATTAACTATATGAAGAATTGTAATTTTTTGTTTTAATATTTATTATAAAGAGGATAAAAATATGAAATATAAAGATTATTATGAAACATTGGGTATTAAGCGTGATGCAAGCGATGCAGAAATAAAATCTGCATATAGAAAACTTGCGCGTAAATATCATCCTGATGTCAATAAAACAAAAGAAGCTGAAGAAAAATTTAAGGATATAAACGAAGCTTATGAAGTATTAGGTGATAAAAATAAGCGCCAAAGATATGATAGTCTTGGTGCAAACTGGCAAGGTGGCGCTGATTATACTCCACCTCCAGGTTTTGAGAATTTCGGATTCAATTTCAATCAAGCTGGCGCGCAAGGTTATGATTTTGGCGGAAATGCAGGAGGATTCTCTGATTTCTTTTCTTCATTATTTGGTGATATGATGTCAGGCTATGGTAACTCTCAAAGAACAGGTTTCAATGGCTTTGATTTTACAAATTCTCATGCTACATCTTCAAGCAGAACTGCAAAAAAGGCTGAAGATTTAGATATTACAAAAACTCTGAATATAACAGCGAAAGATATTTTTAGTAGGAATCCAATATCAATAACTTTCACTGATACAGAAAAATGTGGTTATTGTAATGGTGGCGGATATTGCTCACATTGTGGAGGTACAGGTATTCTATCTACGCCTAAGACTGTTAAGGTTAAATTGCCGAAAGATATTTCTGAAGGGAAAAAAATTCGTTTAAAAGGAGAAGGAAAAGTCGACAAGTTCGGACATAAAGGAGACTTGTACTTAATTGTCCATTTTAAAGATTCTGAATATGATATTGACGGTGTAAACTTGACCAAAGATGTAGAAATTACACCACCTGAGGCTGTATTAGGAACAAATAAAGATATAAACACATTGCATGGCAATATAAATATTAAAATACCTTCTGGTGTCTCCAGCGGACAGATATTGAGGCTTAAAAAACTTGGACTTCCCTCAAATGATGGTTATGGGACCTTGAATGTGAGGATTAAGATAATTGTTCCAAAGAATTATTCAGAGGAAGTTAAAACCTTGTATAAAAAAATACAAGAATTGACAATGTAAAATTGTTTAATTTTTGTTATTATTCTCTTCAAGATCTGAATTAAAATATCCAGCAATAAATTTAAAACTTCTTAAAGCCTCCTCAATACTCATTGTTTGAGGAGTATTGCCACGTTTTTCTTTTATGGTAATTGTATTATTTGCCATATCAACATCTTGCAGTACATAGACATGCCAGCGATGCCCGTCTAGCGACTTCATTCCTGTTGATATAACAAAACTATGTTCTTTCTCTTTATCTAGACGTTCAAATAACTCAAGCACTTCGTCTTTATACTTCATTAAATCGTAGTTTAAATCTTTTTCACCAATGACTCTTGGCTCTATCCCTGTAAACATATTCATAAAATGCGATGGAGAATTGTATTCAAATGAATAATCTTTGAACTTATCTGCAATTCTGCAAACAAGAGGTTTTGTGCGGTGTTTATTTTCGTACTCGCTTACCGAAATATTAACAGTTCTTACTATTTCATTTGGCTGGTGGTGATAGAGTTTTTCATATTTTTTTTCAACTAATTCTGACGGAACAGTATATTTTTCTTTTATTCCGTTTTGATTATATAGGTAACAATTTATTAAATCCGGATTATCATCATCGTGTTGAATTTGTCTCTTAAGGATTTCTCTTCCGTTTTCAGTCTGAGAAAGAGTTTCTAGCGTGCTCATAATATAGCAATCAGAGAAATGTTGTTTAGCATTCACTAAGCTATCGATTTCGTTATCTGATATCGAGGCTTTAAATGCTAAATTGTTAAATTGACAGTACGAATTAAACACAACCATACTTATAAAAAAACAAAATTTATAATAATCTTGATTAATTATTACAAAAATGTTACAATTATTGTAATTATTACAAAAGGGAAACATGACTAGAATTATTATAGGCTCCGATCATGGAGGTTTTAATTTAAAAAATGAAATTATAACGCATCTAAGGGCGCATTCCTATGAGATAGAAGATTTAGGCTGTTATACGCAAGAATCTTGTGATTATCCCATAATCGCGAAGGCAGTGGCGAATAAAGTCTTGGAAGCTGAATGTAAAGGGATTTTGGTCTGTGGTACAGGTATTGGTGTTTCAATAGCTGCAAATAGACTTGCTGGTATTAGAGCTTCACATTGCACAGATACGTTTACAGCGAGAATGACAAGAATGCATAATGATTCAAATATCTTATGCTTAGGGGAAAGAATAACTGGTGTTGGTTTAGCTAAGGATATCGTTGATATTTGGCTAAATACTGATTTTGAAGGTGGTAGGCATCAGAAGAGAATAGATATGATTTAGTTTGGAGAAATTAATGACAAAAGATTTATCATCATATAAATTTGCTTGTGTAGTTGCAAGAATTTTAGACGAAAAAATTGCAAAAGATATTTCAATACTTAATATAAGTAATGTATCTTCCTTTGCTGATTATTTTGTAATTTGCTCTGCACAATCAAATACTCAGGTGAAATCCTTGACAGAGAATTTAGCAGATAAAATTAAGCAAACTTTTTCGCGTTTGCCATTAGGTAAAGAAAATGATGCAAAGAATCGATGGAATCTTATTGATTACGGTGATGTTGTTATTCATATTTTGCATCAAGATGATAGAGAAGCTTATGCTATAGAGAAATTTTGGAATCATGCTTTTAGTGTTCCTCGTGAAACTTGGCTGAGAGAATCCGAAGAATATTCAGAATACAATTAATTAATAAATATAGAGAGAGTTGAAGATGGATAAAAAAGAGTTAGATAAGGCTATAGAAAAAACAGTTTTAAAGATGGCATTGGAGCCTAATAATACGGAGCATTATCATGAGCTTGCGAAATATTATGCAATGAGTAATGAATATGAAAAAGTTATTTCAGTATATGAGAGCTTATTGCAGATTGATTCAAAAGATATACAAGCTCTTCTCAATATTGGAAGTATTTGGTTTTATGCTAAGGACTATAAAAAGGCTTTAAGGTACTTTAATGAAGCAGTTATTGTTAATCCAAGTAATTATTTATCTTATTATAATTTAGGGAATACTTATGCTGAGATGAAAAATTTTTCAAAGGCTCTTCATTATTATTCCAGAACATTGGACTTCAACTCAAATGAGCCTGAGATATATAATGCGATAGCACTTTTATACCATGATTACGAGGATTACGTAGAAGCAAGAGCTTATTATGAAAAGTCTTTATCGATTGATCCAACTAATGTAACAGCATTAGTAGATCTAGGAAATGTTTGCTATAAATTATATGATTACAATAAAGCTTTAGAATATTATTATAAAGTTTTTGAATTAGCACCTGATAATAAAACTGTTGCGCTATGCATTGCAAATACTTTAGCAATAACTAAAAACAAAGAAGAAAGCTGTAAATATTTTGATAAGGCTTTGGAGCTAGAGGGCGATAATTATAAAGCTTTGATTTGTTATGCAATAGCTAATGCTGATTTTAAAGATTATGAAAGAGCTTTTGAACTGTATAAAAAAGCTATAGAATTAAAACCTGCTGAAGTAAATGCTTATATACTTATAGGAAATTTATATTCTAATCTTAGAAAATTTAAAGAAGCTGAAGAATATTATAGAGAAGCTCTAAAGATAAATAAATTAGATCCAAGTTTATATGTGCTAATAGCAAACACTTATTATATGAATAATGAAGTTGAGCGTTCAATTTATTCATATAGAGCTGCTGTAAATTTACGACCAGAAAATGATGAATATAAACTTGTGTTTATACAGGTTTTAGAGGATTATATGAAAGAAAAAAGAAGCGAGGATATCGTTGCAAACATATAATAAACCGTTTTTAATAGAAAGATTATTATCCGCTGGGTCTTATTTGACAGCTGGTGGAGTTGGTTTTTGTTGGTTAATTTTAGCAATGTTATTGAGAAAACAAGTTAGACCATTTTTGATGTATCATATTATGCAATCAATATTTGTGTCGATATTGTTCTTTTTAGTTTCTGTCTTTGCAAATTTCTTATTCATAATTATTGCAAAAATTCCATTATTAAATGTTATACCGTATTTGATAAATATGCCTTTATCATTTGCGTTAGGATTTTCTCTAGTTCAACTGTTTACAACTACTATTATTTTATATTTAGCTATAACTTCTTTTTTAGGTTATTATAGCTATTTACCTTGGGTTTCAGAGGTGATCAAAGGCAATACTTCAACTCATTAAAATATTTTTAATGAGTTTATAAGACCATTGCTAAAATCATTAGAAGCATCGCGCCTATTTCCATAGCTGTAGACATTCTTTGCTGAAATCTAGCGGAGTCATATTTATTTGTAGATTTTTTTGCTTTATTTACACTGTTTAAACGCTTTATTCTAGTAGAAGTATCTTCATTAGAAAATTCAGTTCCAAACGTATTATATTCAAGTTGTGCTAATTCGTTGTCTAAGTTTGCATCGGCTGGATATGCGCCACCTGTCATATCGCCATAGTTAGCGTATGGCCTTGTATAATTTTCTTGTCCATAAGGTCTTGTAGAAGCGTATCTGCTAGAGCTTAGTCCTGATAAGTCATTAGAACTTAACATTTCATCAGTATTATCATATCCAAACACTTTTTCTCTGGCTAAGCGTTCTGGCACAACTTCAGCTTTTATTCTATCCATTCTTGTTGAATAATCGTCTACATCATAAATTTTGCCGAATAATTTTCGTTCAATTGTAACTATACGCGTGTGAAAATCTCGTTCTTTAAATGTTTTATTAAACAATTTTTTTTCAATTTCATCAACAATTGGATAGTTTACAGAATTGTCTGCAACTAAATCCTCTTTTGCCGCAAAAGTATCTTCAGTAGGTTCAATTTCAAGTCCAATTTGTTCAGCAGTTATATCGTTTGATAGCTTATTAAGTCTTTTATTAATATCTCCATTGTTTTCTTTACCGTAAATAGTTTTTTCTAAACGTGAAATTCTATTTTGTTCAGAATCGTTATTGTATTCAAAACCAAATATATCATTTTCGATTTTTGATAGTGTGGCGTGATTATTTGCAGCAAAAATTTCGCTTGGAACTAGTAAGAATAAGTATAAAAATATATTTATTATTATGATAATTTTTTTCATAAAAACACCTTTGGGTGTTTTTAATATAAATTATTTTTTTTTCTAAATAATGCCCAAAAATAATTATTAACTTAGCTAGATATAAAGT
>JAEIGA010008480.1_pt1 | contig 15585 bp, 15 predicted proteins | sample 9270691 | NCBI WGS metagenome assembly JAEIGA01 (sample SAMN17057246, study PRJNA624740) | gut metagenome | biome: biome; isolation source: fecal sample | host: Bos grunniens | place: China: Xizang | collected 2019
CGGAACATTCATAAAATATGCTCCGGCAGCAATTGTTGTAATGGGTGATGAACAGAAATCAGATTGTTGGGTTGAAGATTGTTCTATAGCAGCTACGATGCTTCAGCTGGCAGCACAAGAACTCGGTGTGTCATCTTGCTGGGTACAAATCCGAGGTCGAAAACGTGAAGATGGTTTAGAGAGTGAAAAGTTTGTGTGTGATGTAATTGGCGCTGACCCTGGTAGTCGAGTCTTGTGTATTTTAGCCCTGGGCTATGCCGACTCTCAAGCCCGATTTGTTACCCACGATGATTCGTTGCCAAATCCTAAAATTAAATTTTTGTAAATAAGTCATAAAAAATAACGAGAGTTTCCCATAATACATAAGGAAACTCTCGTGTCTAATATCTGACAGATAGAGGTTATTTAGCCAGCAATCTTTTTACACATTCTGATATTGCACGTCCGTCGGCACGTCCTGCAAGTGCAGCCTGAGCGGCTTTCATAACTTTACCCATATCTGCCGGAGATTGAGCACCGACCTCTGAGATGATTCTTGTCAATTCAGCTTCGAGTTCTTCAGCAGAGAGAGATTTCGGAAGAAACTCTTCGATTACAGCAGCTTCGGCAGTCTCGGCAGCAGCCAACTCTTCACGTCCTGCCGTGCGATATGTTTCGGCCGACTCACGACGTTGTTTTACAAGTTTTTGCATAATTTTCAGTACATCTGCATCGCTGATTTCTTGAGCACCATCAGCAGTTTTTGCCAGCAGAATTGCAGCCTTGATTGCACGCAGAGATTCAAGTCGAACCTTGTCTTTAGCCAGCATTGATGCCTTAATGGCATCGTTTATTTTGATTTCCAACATCATAGTATTAATATTTGTACAGGTGCAAAATTAATAATAATCTTGTAATCGTGTACAATAATCGAAATTTAGTTTAAGGTGAAAATCAACAATTAGGTGCGTTGTTGAAAAGTTTTTGCTTAAAAAGTTGTTTAAACCAAAAGTTAGAAGTATTTTTGTCGAATTGATGGAAAAATTAAATAACCTTAAAAACATAATTAAAATTAATTTACATGAGTAACAACCTTTTCTCTTCAACGATCGGAAGAAAACTGATCATGAGCATTTCAGGTTTGTTCCTGGTGCTTTTTTTGCTGTTTCATATGGCAATGAATATGGTGGCGATCTTCTCTCTGGAGGCCTACAATGCAGTCTGCCACTTCCTCGGAACTAACTGGTATGCATTGGCCGGAACAATGGTGTTGGCAGCAGGTTTTTTGTTCCACATCATTTATGCCTTTATTCTCACCAGACATAACCTGGCAGCCAGAGGTAAAGAACGATATTCAGAACAAAAACGTTCGGGTAATGTCTCTTGGGCATCTCGCAATATGTTCGTTATCGGCGTAATCATCGTATTGGGTCTGGTTATGCACCTTTATCATTTCTGGTACAAAATGCAGTTCGCGGAACTTGTCGGTAAGGAAATCGGTGGATTTGCGTGGGCTGATGGTGCAGGTTATTTGACATCGGTGTTTGCTAATCCTGTTGTAGTAATACTCTACATCGTATGGTTCGCGGCATTCTGGTTCCACCTGACACACGGTTTTTGGAGTGCATTCCACACAATCGGTTGGAATAACCAAGTATGGTTGAACCGTTGGAAATGTATTGCAAACATCTTTGCAACAATTATCTTCTTAGGATTTGCTGCAGTAGTGATCGCTATGTATTTTAAAGCAAACTGTGCAGCTTGCATTTAACGATTAAAAGTTTGGAATAATGAGTATATTGGATTCAAAAATACCCGAAGGCCCGTTGGCTCAAAAGTGGAGCAAACATAAAGCCGAAATCAAAGTGGTAAGTCCTGCCAACAAACGTAAATTGGACGTAATCGTAATCGGTACAGGTTTGGGTGGTGCAAGTGCAGCAGCCTCTCTTGGTGAACTCGGTTATAATGTAAAGGTATTCTGCATCAGCGACTCACCACGTCGTGCTCACTCTATCGCAGCACAAGGTGGTATCAATGCTGCAAAGAACTATCAAAATGATAACGACTCGGTTTTCCGTCTGTTCTATGACACAATCAAAGGTGGTGACTACCGTGCTCGCGAAGCTAACGTTTATCGTTTGGCAGAGGTCGCAAACTCAATTATCGACCAATGTGTAGCTCAAGGTGTTCCTTTTGCACGCGATTACGGTGGTTTGTTGGATAACCGTTCATTCGGTGGAGCACAAGTATCTCGTACATTCTATGCTCGTGGTCAAACCGGACAACAATTGTTGCTGGGTGCATATGCTGCATTGAACCGTCAGGTGAATAAAGGTTCTGTGAAGAGCTACCCACGATATGAAATGCTCGACCTTGTAGTTGTTGACGGAAAAGCTCGCGGTATTATTGCACGTAACCTCGTTACAGGTGCAATCGAACGTTTCGGTGCTCACGCAGTAGTTATTGCAAGTGGTGGTTATGGTAACGTATTCTTCTTGTCAACAAACGCGATGAACTCAAATGGTTCTGCAGCTTGGCAATGCTACAAGAAGGGAGCAATGTTTGCTAACCCGTGTTTCACTCAAATTCACCCGACTTGTATTCCTGTTCACGGTGACCAACAGTCTAAACTGACTTTGATGAGTGAATCATTGCGTAACGATGGTCGTATCTGGGTTCCAAAGAAAGAATCTGATGTGGCAAAATTGCGTTCAGGTGCAATCAAAGCATCTCAAATTCCTGAAGAAGATCGTGACTACTACTTGGAACGCCGCTATCCAGCATTCGGTAACCTTGTTCCGCGTGACGTAGCTTCTCGAGCTGCTAAGGAACGTTGTGACGCAGGTTTCGGTGTAAACTCAACAGGTTTGGCTGTATATCTCGATTTCTCTACTGCAATCAAACGTCTCGGTCGAAACGTTATCGAACAACGTTATGGTAACCTTTTCCAAATGTACGAAAAGATTACAGACGTCAATCCGTATGACGAACCAATGATGATTTATCCTGCAGTTCACTATACAATGGGTGGTATCTGGGTTGACTACAACTTGATGACAACTATACCAGGTCTGTATGCAATCGGTGAAGCAAACTTCTCAGACCACGGTGCAAACCGTCTTGGAGCATCAGCATTGATGCAAGGTCTTGCAGATGGATACTTTGTATTGCCATACACAATCGGTGATTATCTGTCACACGAAATCCAATCACCAAAGGTTGATACAAATGCACCTGAATTCGTTGCAGCAGAAAAAGCTATCCGTGAAAAGATCGCAAAATTGTTCTCAGTTAACGGAACACTCTCACCAGACGATATTCATAAAGAACTCGGTCACATTATGTGGGATAACGTAGGTATGGCTCGTTCAGAAGAGAGTCTGAAGAAAGCGTTGGTTGAAATACCGAAGCTTAGAGAAAAATTCTGGAAAAACGTGCGTGTTGCAGGTAAAGGAGAAGAATTTAACCAAGAACTTGAAAAAGCACTTCGCTTGGCGGATTTCCTCGAAATGGGCGAATTGATGGCTCGCGATGCTTTGAACAGAAATGAATCTTGTGGAGGTCACTTCCGCGTTGAATACCAAACTTCAGAAGGCGAAACATTGCGTGATGACCAAAATTATGCATATGTGGCAATTTGGGAATACAAAGGCGATGCAGAACCTGTTATGTATAAGGAAGAATTGAAGTTCGAAGCAGTGAAACTTGCTCAACGTAACTACAAAGACTAAGCGTAAATCGTTACTGTAAAAAGATTAAGATAATGAATTTTACATTAAAAGTATGGCGTCAGGCTAGTCCTAAAGCCAAAGGTGAGTTTAAAACTTATCAAGTATCAAATATATCTCCAGACACTTCGTTCCTCGAAATGTTGGACATCTTGAATAATAACCTGATTCACGAAGGTCAGGATCCTGTCGCATTTGACCACGATTGCCGTGAAGGTATTTGTGGTGCGTGCTCACTGTTTATCAATGGTCACGCACACGGTCCGGACACTTTGATTACGACTTGCCAATTGCATATGCGTAAGTTCAAAGATGGTGAAACTATCACTATCGAACCGTGGCGTTCAGCTGCTTTCCCTGTAATTAAAGACTTGGTTGTTAATCGTCAGGCTTTCGACCAAATTCTTCAATCAGGTGGCTTTATCTCTGTTAATACAGGTGGTGTGCCGGATGCAAATGCAATTCCAATCTCGAAGAAAGATGCAGACGAATCAATGGATGCTGCAGCTTGTATCGGTTGTGGTGCTTGCGTTGCAACTTGTAAGAATGGTTCAGCAATGTTGTTCGTTGCTGCACGTGTATCTTCTTTGGCTAAATTGCCACAAGGTCGTATCGAAGCTGCTCGCCGTGCTAAGGCAATGGTGGCTAAGATGGACGAACTTGGCTTTGGTGCTTGTACTAACACAGGTGCTTGTGAAGCAGAGTGTCCGAAAGGAATCTCAATCGCTCATATTGCTCGCTTGAATCGTGAGTTCTTGAGTGCTAAGTTCCAAGACTAAACCCTTATATTTTAGATAATTGGGAGCCATTTTTTTAAATGGCTCCTTTTTTTGTGTTTTTTTTTTGAAAAAAAAGTGTCAAAAAAAATTGCAGATATTAAAATAATTTGTAACTTTGCAATGAAAACAAATTTGTAATGATTACAGAAAGTGCTATAGATAGGTTGATGACCATAGGAATAAAACCCTCGCTACAACGGGTGGCAATAATGCAGTATCTGTTGGATAACAGAACACACCCGACTGTTGATGAGATTTATTCAGGACTACAACCTAATATGCCGACTCTGTCACGAACAACTGTTTATAATACGTTGAAACTGCTGAGTGAAAAGGGGGCAGTGCTGACTCTCGATATAGATAAAAATCAGAGTCGATATGATGGCAACATCTCATTGCACGGTCATTTCCTGTGTACGAAGTGTGGCCATATTGAGGATCTTTTCATCGAGCAGTTGGACTTTCTGAAACAATTCCATCCAGATGGGGCAGAAATTCGCGATGTTCAGTTGCTTTACAAAGGAGTTTGCAAGAATTGTAAGTAATGTTGAAATTTAATTTATTTAGTTATGAAAAAGTTTAGATGTAAAGTGTGTGGTTATATCCACGAAGGTGAAGTAGCTCCGGAAGAATGTCCATTGTGTGGTGTTCCGGCAGAACAATTCGAAGAAATGCAAGAACGTGAAGGTGATTTGGTATTCGCAGATGAACACGTAATCGGTGTGGCTCAAGGTGTAGATCCGGTAATTCTTGAAGGTTTGAGAGCTCACTTTAATGGCGAAAGTACCGAAGTGGGAATGTATCTGGCAATGAGTCGTCAGGCAGATCGTGAAGGTTATCCTGAAATTGCAGAAGCATTCAGACGTTATGCATTTGAAGAAGCAGATCACGCTGCACGCTTTGCTGAGTTGTTGGGAGAAGTTGTTTGGGATACAGAAACCAATCTTCGTAAACGAATGGAAGCAGAAGCTGGTGCTTGCGAAGATAAGAAACGAATTGCGACTTTGGCAAAACAACAAAATCTCGATGCAATTCACGATACCGTTCACGAAATGTGCAAAGACGAAGCTCGTCACGGTAAAGGTTTCGAAGGTTTGTACAAACGTTATTTTGGAAAATAAACCTTCTGAATTTGATAAAAAGATAAGGGTGTCTTTTCGGACACCCTTATCTTTTTATTAGTTTAAAATAAATTAGACTGCTCATTTTGTGGTAGTTTGCTCACTCAATACTCCAGTTGTTTTATTAGAGAAGAGCAGTCAAAAGATTCATTATTTTTTAGAATCGAAAGCTTTATTCAGAAAAGTGACGAACTTTGACTTTTCTGAAGAACCAAGTTGTGTGGTGACAACTTTGCCATTTTTGTCCAAGATTGCAAAGAATGGAATGCTGCCTTTGAAACCTGTTGCTTTGAATTTCTTGATGTCTTCTTGAATATCTTTTTGGTCAACATCAAAATAGATGACATTCATCTTTTTTAGAATCGTAGCAACTTCCGCATCTTTCATAATTTGATTTTTCATCATTTTGCAGGGGCCGCACCAGGTTGCAGTAATCATAACAAGTGTCGGTTTTTCTTTTTCGACTACGTGTTTTGCAGCCAAGTATGTTTCATCATAGTTGCTCTTTTCTTGAGCAGTAGTTGTTGCGAATGCCAATATGGCTGCAAGCATCAAAATCAGTTTTTTCATAAAAGAAATTTTTTAAGTGAATGTATGTCAATTAGTTTTCATTAGTTCTATTTGTGCAGTAATAGGGTAGTGATCTGAAAATTCTACATCAAGGATATTGAATTTTCTTGAAATCATATCATTAGAGTGCAATATGTAGTCGATGCACATCATTCCGAACAATTGATTGAATGTGCTTCTGAATCCCTTTCCTGATTGTATAAATGAATCATCGAAGTCACCACGTATTTTGTTATATGTATATGATAGAGGTGTGTCATTGAAATCACCACAGATGATTGTGCGATATTGTCGTTTATCAATGATCGTGCGAAGTGAGTCAGCGTGAGATGCTCTGATTTTTGAGTTTTGGCTCAGTTTGTTGAATATCGACCAAAGACGGTCCTCGCGATTCGTACTATCTGAAAATTGTTCCTCTGTCAGGTATGTTATATCGTTATTCGAGATTTGTGTACTCTGGAGATGGGTCGTAAACAATCGGATAGTATCCCCTTTTTCAATCAGTATGTCACACATAACGGCTCCGTATCCTCTCTTATGGTTCAGTTGGATATATTCGGCATTGAGAATTTTCTTTTTGCTGTATACTGCGATTGATGGAGCATATATCCGCTGTGCAAAACTGAACACTCGCTTGTATGGCCACATTCCCATCATCGAATCAATATTTTCTTGTGTGGCATTGGGCAGCGTGCGAAACTCTTGAATACAGATGATATCGGGATTCTCGCGATTAAAGAGTGATACGATCGAATCCAAATTACTCTTTAAGCCTCGGCATTTATGCGTGAATCCGCCGATATTGTAACTTATTATATTCAGAGTTTGTGCCGGAAGATTGTTATTATACTCTTTTTTGAAATCTGGTTGTAATAGTAGTCCGCCTTGAGACATTCCGAGAATCAGTATCGCTGCCGGAATGAAAACATATTTTTTCCACGCAATAATCCATAGCAACATTATAATTATATTGATAATATAGATTATTGGGGCACACAATGTCAGGAGTGATAATTGAGGTATACTTTCAGGTGAAACTGATGCTCCAAGTAGTGTTGCAGCCAAAGCAAGTGCGGCAATTACGGTAATCGCAATTGCAAAAAATTTTCCTATAATTGATATAATTCCGCCCTGCAAACCCATATTTAGAAGTAAATTTTGTGTCTAATCTTCCAATACTTAAGCAATAGATATCCGAACAACATTCCTCCTACGTGTGCGAGATGAGCAATCGGACTGCCGGATTGCATCATTCCAAGTAGGAATTCAATGGCTATCATTCCCAATACAAAGTATTTTGCCTTTATCGGAACCGGGAAAAATAATAGTGCGATTCGTTCATTGGGGTGCATAACTGCAAAAGCCATAAGTATGCCATAGATTGCACCCGAGGCACCGATTACGGCTACGAAAGGATTGTAGTCCAACCAATTTGCAACCATAAAAAATATTGATGCACCGATGCCGCATATCAAATAGTATATCAAGAATCTGCGACTGCCTATTTCATACTCGAAGAATTTGCCGAACATCCACAACATAAACATATTGAAGAATAAGTGTGCAATGCTGTCGTGCAGAAACATACTTGTCAGATATTGGTATAAATGGAAATTCGGATTATCCCAAAAGTATAGAGCTCCATAATTAGTCAGTATCTCTCCGATTGGCAATATTTTTTGTGCGAGGAATACAAGCACATTTATTATGATAAGGTTCTTAACAATAGGTGGTGTCGGTATTTGAGACATAATTTATTATCGTTTTTTGAATTGTTTGTTTATTTCTGTATTGCTGATAATCCACATTATTTGCAATCCGTCAGTTGTATAGAATCTCTCTTTCAGTGATAATATTTCAGAGATAATAAATCGACACTCGGCATTGGTATATGCAGCATCTCGAGATACGGCATTTTTGCTGATAGTGTGAGCAATCAGTTCGTGACGTGCTAAGACGGGAATTTTGTCCAGCAATTCGGCATTATCCAGCATATCATTGAGCAGATTGCATATATCATTTGGGTCAAGTTCAGCCGGGACTCCAAGTACATTGACGTTGTGGTCATCTCCGAATTCAATGTCAAATCCTGCATCAATCAATTCTGAATTAATCTCTTTAAGGGCTTCGTATTGGTTGTGAGTAACCTGTATCGGTTCGGTCAGAATCTGACGCTGAATCGTTGCCTTGTTACTACAAATAGAGTCTATCGTACGATTGTAAATTAGATGTTGATGGGCACGACGCAAATCAATAATTGCAATTCCCTCTGGAAGTGTTACAACACATTTACCACTACCGATATTCAAAAACTGAATATCATCGGTGGTCTGTTCCAATGACAATTCTTGTTGTGTAACTATCTCCGGTTCCTCAAATTTTATTTGAGACCAGAGGTTGTTGTCTGAATTATTATCAGTGAATATAGGTTCATTGGGGGTCGACTCGAAATTTTCATATAGTTTATTCCAATTGTCTATACGTTGTTTTGATGGTGTTTTATAGTAACTTTTGTTTGGTTCGTTTTTTGAATTTGTCGTATGGTTTTCATCTGCAAAGGGGTCGAAATTCGGATTCAGAAAATCGAGTGGCTCTGCATAGTTGTTGTTCGGATCAAATACGGGAATATCAATGGGGTCTTCAATGTCGAGATCCATAATTCCGATACCTCCCATCTTTGCCAAAGACTCTCTTACGGCAGCATTCAGAATCTGCCAAATAGCATTTTCATCTTCAAATTTAACTTCAGTTTTCTGGGGGTGTACATTTACGTCAATCCGTTCTGGATCAATCTCAAGGTAGATAAAATATCCAGGTGAGAGCATCGCATTTATGATATTCTCATAGGCTTTTGTTATAGCTTTGTGAAGATACGGACTACGGAAATATCGACCATTTACGAACATATATTGATCGCTATTCTCTTTTTTAGCCTTTTTTGGAGAGCATACGAATCCGTGGATTTTAATGATAGAAGTTTCGACATTCAGGTCCATCAGAATTCGTCGCATTGCGTTGCCCATTGTTTGCACGATACGCTGACGCAGATTGCCCGGAAGAAGATTGTATTTCAGTACGTCATTTTGGTATAAAGTGAATTCGACATCTGGGTGACAGAGTGCCACCTTCTGAAATTCACGAATAATATGATCGCCTTCGTTTTTGTCTGATTTGAGGAATTTTCGTCGAGCCGGTGTATTGTAGAACAGATTCTTTACGACGAATTGACTGCCTATGGGGTGAACTGTAGATTCGGTAGAGATCAACTCTCCGCCGTGTATGGTCACTGATGTTGCACACTCACAATCAGTCGTTGCTGTCTTTAATTCGACCTCTGCAACAGCGGCAATAGATGCAAGGGCTTCTCCTCTGAATCCAAAGGTACGAAGTCTGTATAAATCTTCAACAGAACTTATTTTTGAAGTTGCGTGTCTGTCAAAAGCTTTGACTGCATCTTGAGGGGTCATTCCGCAACCGTCGTCAATGACCTGAATAAAATCTATACCTCCGTTTCTGAAATTGACGGTAATGTGTTTTGCTCCAGCATCTATGGCATTTTCCATCAACTCTTTGACCACAGAGGCAGGACGTAGAACAACCTCACCAGCCTTGATTTGGTTGGCAATAGATTCCGGTAATTGAAAAATTTTGTTTCTCATTAACTGAACAACCACACTGAAAACAATATAAGCAATGCCAAAACGATCAATAATCTGGTGATTGATCGATTTCTTCTCTGTTCTGCATTTCTTTGACGTTCGGCAATAATTCCACGACGAAAGTGGATTCTTTCGCTACTTGATTCGGAATTGTCATAGGCCTTTTGGTAGTCTGGGCCTAAAATCTCACGTTTACGATTTTCACGAGCCTCCTTTTCCGGATCGAAAAATCTCGGTTTATATTCAAATTGACGTGGTTTGCGTGTTTTGAGCAAAGGATTTATTAACATATTAATTTCCTCCGAATATCTGTATCGTTAAAAAAAAAACTCAAAAATATTGATTTTATTGTTCGGCCACAAGCAGTGCTGTTGCATATACCGAAACTCCTTCGCGTCGACCTTCGAAGCCAAGACGTTCGGTAGTGGTTGCTTTGATCGAAATCTGTTCAATGGTAATGTTCATTACTTGTGCCAATCGTTGTCGCATATCATCAATGTGTGGTCTGAGTTTAGGACTCTGCATAGCAATAATTGTATCAATGTTCCCGATGGTATAGCCCTTCTGTCGCACGAGTTGTACACACTTTTCCAGCAATATACAACTGTCAATATTTTTGTATGTATTGTCATTATCAGGGAAATGTAAACCGATATCGCCTAATGCCAATGCACCGAGCAGAGCATCACACACAGCGTGAATTAGAACGTCTCCGTCCGAGTGGGCAAGGCAACCCAAATCTGAAGGAATTTTAACTCCTCCGAGAATTAAATCTCGACCTTCAACCAATTTGTGAACGTCATAACCGTTTCCTATTCTGAAATTTACCATTGTTAGAGAATATTTTCAACTTACGAAGTTACAAAAATTTTGCGAAACAAACTATAATTAGTTAACTTTACGCATTGAAAAATGTTTGATCATTAATGAATAAAGTTTTTAATTATGATAGAAAATCTTGAACCTAAGGCGGTTTGGTCTATTTTTAAGGAAATAACTAAAGTGCCGCGTCCGTCAAAGCACGAAGAGTTAATCAGAGTTTGGCTTGTAAATTTTGCAAAAAAACATTGTCTTGAGTATAAAGAAGATGCAATTGGTAATGTCGTGATACGCAAACCTGCAACTAAGGGAATGGAATCGTTGCCTACAATCGTATTGCAGAGTCATATGGATATGGTCTGCGAAAAAAATTCTGATGTTGAATTTGATTTCTCGAAAGATCCGATTCAGACAGTTGTTAAGAATGGCTGGGTGGGCGCCTTAGGAACAACTTTGGGTGCAGATTGCGGTATAGGTATGGCTGCAGCATTGGCTGTCCTTATAGAACCGAATTTGCGTCACGGAGCAATCGAAGCTCTGTTCACCGTAGATGAAGAAACCGGACTGACTGGTGCCAATAATTTGGCCGATGATATGTTGACAGGTCGTTATCTTATAAATCTCGATTCTGAAGATGATGGTGAAATCTTTATTGGTTGTGCAGGAGGTGTAGATACACTTGCATATTTTGACTACAAGAAAGAGGCAATGCCCACAGGTTGGAAAAGTTTCAGAATCGATATCAAAGGTTTGAAAGGTGGCCACTCGGGTGATGATATCAATAAAGGACTCGCAAATTCAAATAAACTGACAACACGTTTCTTATGGAATGCAGTACGTAAGTTTGGAATAAAATTGGCTGCTTTTGATGGCGGAAATTTGCGTAATGCGATACCTCGTGAAGCATATGCACTTTTGGCTGTTTCACCTGAGAATGTCCAACCAATGGTTGCCTATTTCCAAGAGTTCGGACAGCAGGCAATGGAGGAATTTAAATACACCGAACCAGATATTTATCTGTCAATCAATGAAACTGAAGAACCATTGACTGAGGTTATAGATTCAGAATCTACGATGAGACTGCTTAACGCTTTGTATTCGGTTGCAAGCGGTGTGTTGGCAATGAGTCAGGCTATGCCCGGAATGGTTGAAACCTCGACAAATTTGGCGTCGGTAAAGATGAAAGATGGACGAATCGAGGTGGTGACAAGTCAACGCAGTTCGGTTGAGAGTGCAAAATGGGACGCTGCACATATGGTTGAGTCTGCATTCCTTGCTGGTGGTGCAGAGGTAAAACATTCAGATGGTTATCCTGGCTGGAATCCTAATCCGACCTCTCATCTTTTAGATGTTACACGCAAGGCTCACTCTGAATTGTTTGGACGTGAGGCGGCCGTTAAATCGATTCACGCAGGACTTGAGTGCGGATTGTTCCTTGAAAAATATCCTAATCTTGAGATGGTCTCATTCGGTCCGACTCTCAGAGGAGTTCACTCTCCAGACGAACGTATCGAAATCGAAACAGTTGACCGATTCTGGAAATGGTTGCTTAGAACTTTGGAAACAATTTAATAATTGATTGTGATGAGTAGAATAATTTCTCCGTCGTTGTTGTCTGCAAATTTCGGCAACCTTGATGCAGATCTTGATATGTTGAATTTGAGTGCAGCCGAGTGGGTGCATTTGGATATAATGGACGGTCGTTTTGTGCCTAATATCTCGTTTGGATTTCCTGTTATTAAGGCTGTGAAGGCCCGTACACAAAAGGTAATGGACGTCCATCTGATGATTGTGGAACCTGATCTGTATGTTGAAAAATTTTGTCAGGCAGGGGCTCAAGTTTTGACCGTACACGTCGAGGCTTGCACCCACTTGCATAGAACTCTGCAAAATATAAAGTCTTTGGGAATGAAGGCTGGAGTTGCACTGAATCCTCATACACCGATTTCTTCAGTAGAAGAGGTCGCAACATTGGCTGATATGTTTCTGATAATGTCTGTGAATCCGGGATTTGGAGGACAGAAATTTATTGAGAATTCACTCGATAAAATTCGCAGACTTAAACAGATGTTGACAGAAAAAGGATCAAATGCCCTGATTCAGGTTGATGGCGGAGTAGGTGCCGGAAATGCAGCAGCTCTGTTCGAAGCAGGGGCCGATGTGCTGGTGGCAGGAAATGCAGTCTTCTCGGCTGAGGATCCTCAAAAAATGATAGAAACTTTGTTAAAAGCATAGTAGTGTAGAATGATTTCAGTTGATAATCTGACTGTTTCGTTCGGTGGATTCGATCTGTTAAAGGATATCAGTTTCCCGATAAACGATCGGGATCGAATCGGTTTAGTCGGAAAGAATGGTGCCGGTAAATCGACGCTGTTGAAAATTCTTTGTGGGTTGCAACAGCCCTCATCGGGCAGTATTGCCAAGAGTTCAGACTGCACAATCGGTTATCTTCCGCAGACAATGAAGGTGACAGATTCGACTACTCTGTTTGATGAGGCAGCTACGGCCTTCACCGAGGTCATTAAACTCGAAAAATTAATGGCTGACTATGGTGCACAACTCGCCGATCGAACCGATTTTGAGAGTGAATCTTATTTGAAACTGATTCACGACTTGACCGTTGCTACAGATCGTTACCATTTTCTCGGTGGGGATACCCGTAATGCCGACATTGAAAAAACATTGCTTGGATTGGGGTTTGAACGTTCTGATTTTACACGTGCAACCTCCGAGTTCAGTGGTGGCTGGAGAATGAGAATCGAATTGTCAAAAATATTATTGCAACGTCCTTCAGTGTTGCTGTTAGACGAACCGACGAACCATCTTGATATCGAGAGTATCCAGTGGCTTGAAGAGTATCTGAAAGACTACTACGGAGCTGTGGTGCTGATTTCACACGACCGTGCATTTTTGGATAATGTCACCAATCGTACAGTTGAGTTATTGTTAGGTCGAGCCTACGACTATAAGGTGCCTTATAGTAAGTATGTTGAATTAAGGGCTGAACGTCGCAATCAGCAGAGAGCAGCTTTCGAGAATCAACAGAAAATGATTGAAAAGACTGAAGATTTTATTGAAAAATTCAGATACAAACCAACGAAATCAAATCAGGTTCAAGCACGAATCAAACAACTCGAAAAATTGGATCGGGTTGAGATTGATGAAGAGGATTTATCAACTTTAAATATAAAGTTTCCACCGGCTCCGAGATCGGGTCAGATAGTGTTCGAATCGAAAGGTGTCGGTATGTCTTTTGGTCACAAGCACGTATTTTCGGATACGGATATAGTCCTGACAAAGGGAGAAAAAATTGCGTTAGTCGGAAAAAATGGTGAAGGAAAAACTACATTTTCGAGAATCATAACGGGTGAATTAATGCCGACAGAGGGTGAATTTAAACTCGGTCACAACGTGAGCATTGGTTATTATGCCCAGAATCAAGATGATTTGATGGATGGTGATTTTACGGTATTCGACACGTTGGATAGGGTTGCCGTTGGAGATATCCGCACAAAATTGAGAGATATTCTTGGCGCTTTTCTATTCAGAGGTGAAGATGTTGACAAGAAGGTAAAGGTGTTGTCAGGGGGCGAACGTTCACGATTGGCAATGGCTCGAATGATGCTCTCACCGTGTAATTTGCTGGTGCTTGACGAACCGACAAACCATATGGATATGAGATCTAAGGATATTCTGAAAGAGGCAGTGAAGGCCTATGACGGAACTGTTGTACTCGTATCTCACGACCGCGAATTTTTAGACGGTCTTGTGTCGAAAGTTTATGAATTCCACAACGGTCGTGTGAGAGAGTATATCGGTGGAATATATGATTTCTTGGCTCGCAAAAAACTTGCTTCGATGCAACAACTCGAAATTCGTCGTGTTGAGGAAAAAGTTTCACAACAGACTAAGAATCAGGATTCGAAATTGTCATATCAGGAGAAACGCGATTATGATAGAAAAATTCGCAAACTGACCAATGAAATCCAACGTGTGGAAAATGAAATTGAAGTATCGGAAGAAAAATTAGCACAGATGAATGAACAGTTGTCCGATCCTGAAAAATATGGAATAGACCTCTCTGACGGCAAGTTCTATGAAAGCTATGAACTCACCAAACGTGAAAATACCAGATTGATGGTCGAGTGGGAACGACTAACTGAAGAATTGGAGCAAGCTAAAAATATCAACTGATAGTGGCAGAAATTAGTTATATCTCGTTATTCGATTTAATGTCAATAGTGCGGGGAGAGATTGAAAATAGTCTGTCTTCGTCCTATTGGGTCGTGGCTGAGATTAGCGAAATTAAGGTCAATGGATCAGGACATTGCTATCTTGAACTGATCGATAAAGAGGATGATTCAAAACAACCGCGAGCAAGAGTTAGTGCTGTAATTTGGGCAAATCGTTACTATTTGATAGCATCTCATTTTCAAACCGAGACAGGGCAATTACTGCAACGTGGTATGAAAATACTTGTGAAGTGTCGAGTGGCATTTCACGAAATGTATGGATTATCTTTGCATATTGTCGATATTGATCCGATTTATACAATAGGTGAGTCGTTTAGACTCAGAAATCAGACAATCGAAAGACTCAAAGCTGATGGAGTTTTTGATATGAATCGAGAGAAGATTGTAGCAGAAGTGTTGCAACGAATTGCTATTGTTTCCTCTGGTCAGGCTGCAGGATTTCAAGATTTCATAAATGAGCTCAATAGATGTAATTATAGATTTGAGGTTGAGTTGTTTGAGTCTGTTGTTCAAGGTGACGCAGCCGAGAACTCTATCATTAATGCACTTGATCGAATCAACGACCGGATTGATGAGTTCGATTGTATTGCGGTGATACGAGGTGGAGGGTCTCAACACGATTTGAGTTGTTTTGATTCATACGGAATGTGTGCAAATTTGGCACAATTCCCCTTGCC
>JAEIGA010008481.1_pt1 | contig 15584 bp, 12 predicted proteins | sample 9270691 | NCBI WGS metagenome assembly JAEIGA01 (sample SAMN17057246, study PRJNA624740) | gut metagenome | biome: biome; isolation source: fecal sample | host: Bos grunniens | place: China: Xizang | collected 2019
CGCTGTAACCACGATGTAATAGATAATGCTTAACATAATAAATCAGGTTAGAATTTCATAAATAGTTATAATCGCGCAAAGATACAAAAAAAGTGAAAACTGAAAAACTCAAAACTGAAAAGTGTGGTGTCTGCGACGCTATATTTATGAAACTCATGCGAAGCATACCACACTTTTCAGTTTTCACCTTTCAGTTTTCAGTTTAAGAACTACTCTTCACCTATCTGAACCCGAACCTCAATAGAGAGTCCTATCAAGGCGAGTCGCTCTCTGAGTTTAGGTAACTCCTCATCCATAAACTTCTTTCGTTCAAGCTGTTTGATATGATCTCTTGCCCCCTCCGAGACAAAGAAACCAACACCTCGGCGGTTGTAGATTATACCATCCGCCTCCAACCTTTCGTAGCTACGCATAACCGTATTGGGGTTAACACCGACACTTGCCGCCATCTCCCTCACGGACATTATACGCTCGCTCTCGCGCCACTCCCCAGAGAGGATACGCATAGCGATAAGCTCATATATCTGTCGCCATATAGGCTTCTCTTCCGAAAACTGCATCATAACCTACCACTTTACTTGTCGTTTGCGTAGCGCTACATAACTCAATATATAGAAGAGCACAGGAAGCATACAAAATATGCACTTAACTATCAACTCTGCTGAGTCGATATACACCTCAATATTTGCGAACCACTCATTGTCAATTATCAAATAGACAGACGAATAGACAAACAATACAACACCTACAAAGGCCCCCACATAGGCAAGCACAAGACTTCTGCGCGCCATAATTGCAAGGAACAACGACGAGGATGCCAACAGCTGCACAAAGGCCCACAACGACCACTCAAAATAGACCTCATTAAAGTGAAGCGATATACTACTTCCAAGTGCTGTCATAGAGCTATCATAGAGATTGAATGGCTCAGCCACAATAAATGCCAATACTGTAGCAACCATCGAGGCTATCGGAAATATTAGAGCAAGATTTACAACCATCGCCACCCAGCGCTCCTCATTCGACACCGGGAGTGTCATGTTAATCGTTCTCGTACCGCGGTCACGCATAAGCCACACCTCGCGCACTGGGAAGACTACAGCCGCTACGATATAGACAAAGTGCGACATTCCCGATACAACAGATAAATCTCTGCTAAGCAAGGCGAAGAATAGTGGTATGGCAAACATACTCAAAACATTCCACGCATAGTTCTTTGCCTGAACAGTATAGTTATAGCGCATATAGTTCGCTACACGACTTAATGAAAACTCTCTCATAATCAATTATTACTTTTTAAAGATTTCACTTATTCTATCACGATTTGCCGTTGCAGCATTGAAGAGTAGTTCAATGTTTAGCTGACTATCCTCCGCCATATCATTCAACGACACAGCTATATCACCAGCAATAGTACGCTCAGAGTATATAACATCATCACCCTTCTGAGCCTTACCAAACTTTAACTTAATGCAAATATCTGATGTTGTAGCATTTAGCACTACACCATGACCATCGAGGACAATGATATTATCGAGCAGCGACTCCACATCTGCAACCTGGTGTGTAGAGATTACAACCATACGGCTGTCATCTACATATCCAGCCAACAAACGGCGGAAGACGCTCTTGGATGGAATATCAAGACCATTGGTAGGCTCATCCATAAGCAGCATCCTGACATTGCACGCCAAGGCAAAGGCAATGTAAGCCTTCTTGCGCTGACCCATAGACATAGAGTGCAGACGCTCGCGTGGATCTACATTCAGAGCCTCGCAATAGTGACGCATAGCACCTATATCGAAACGAGGATATAGAGGCGAAGTAATCTTTGCGTAACGCTCCAACGACACATTAGGCAAATCAAACTCCTCGGGTATAATCATCAATTCGCGAAAAGTCTGAGGCTCGCGCAACATTGGGTCGATACCATCAACCACAACAATGCCACTATCAGGGCGCATGATACCACAGATAATCTTTAGCAGCGTAGTCTTACCTATACCATTGCAACCGAGCAATCCGTGAATATGCCCCTCACCGAGCGTAAGCGATATATTGCTTAGCACCTTACGCCGTGAGGCATAACCAAAATTCAATGACTCCATCTTAATCATAGTCCTACAATTTTTGAAAATTAACCATCAATTAAGTGTATTACCATACTAATACACTGCAAAGGTATAATGAATTTTGAAATCTCCAAACTTTTCATCATATTTTTTCACAAATATCTCAATATGCAACTATATAAATTAGGTAAACAACATTATACACCAATAATTATTCTAAAAAAATTAGAGCGCAAAATAACCAAAAACACCACATGGTGTATCATTGAAATAACACACCTAAAAAAGAACCCGCAGGAGCATAAACTCCCACGGGCATGATCTATAAAGATGCGTAAGTATTATCTCAACTTAAGCAACGAGATATCCAACTTCTCAACATCGCCACCCTCAAAACAGAGGGTAAACCAACCATGTACCGAGCAATACTTATAGCATGGGAACATGCCAACACCTCTATCAAACTTATTACGCAAAACCACCTTGCCTGCGCCATCAAGCTCGATATCCCAATAGCGGCGTGACTGCTGAGCCTCTGAATAGCCATCAGCCGTAACTGGTGATACATACCATGCCTTACCCTCATAGCCATCCTCCTGACCAAACATACCGCTACCACCCTGTGTGATGAGCAATACACCATAACTACCCTGCTTCAACATATTTGCTGAGTAGAACTCATAGCCACCACTCTTCTTAGTGATGTTCCATGTGTAGTTCGCAACCTCATCAGTAGCAATAACACCATTCTCGGTTGAGTCAACCTCAACGCCCTCAACCCAGTAGTAGTTTGCCGTATCGGTAGGAGTGTTATTTGTTACATAATACTTACCATCTATATTTACAGCAATGAGATATACGCCATCATCCGTTACCTCCTCGATAGAGAGCACTGGAGTATAGAGCGCAACCTCAGGCTGTGGAGCACCCTCGGACTTAGCCATATCCAATGTAGCACGATAGAGACGACGCTCAGGGTGAGAAAGGTCCATAGCGCCATCCAACCAGAAGTAGCTATTCTGATCCGTTACAACCTCAACATCTACACCTGTGAAGGACTCAGCAAAGAGAACCATATAGATATCATGTGACTTTGAGAGAAGTACATCCTCGCCCTCACCCACATAGTTAACCTCAACGCTATTAGATGCAGGCTCAATGGCAAAACCGCCATTCGTAAAGTCCAAAACATAATCACCAACAACGCTCTCGTTAGCCTTAAGCTTAACGCTCTGAAGCACCTCGGTAGCATGATCCTCGCTACCAAGAACTGTCAAGCGGAGAACCGATGCAAGAGAGATATAGCTCAAATCAACGCTATTACCCGCAGGTACTGTAGCATCGCCATACATAGGCAACAACGCACCATTGAACGACTCACCAGCCTGCTGAGTAATTGAGGCTGATAGCTGAGCACGCGCCTCAGCAAGTGTCTTACCCTCGTTACCACCCACAGGGTAGAGAACAAGGATATTCTCAGCACCCGAAGGGATGTTTGCAGTGAACTTATTGTGGCTAACTGTTGCAGTTGCAAAGGTAGCGCCCTCTACATCGGTGATATAGGCAACCTTATCGCCATCTACCCACTCCAAGTGCGACACATCAGAACCCTCGTAGCCAATAGTGGTACGCGTAGTTGTTAGATTTACGGTGATGGCACGCATATCCTGAAGCTCCATATCACAGTTATCCTTATTACAAGCCATGGCAACAAAGGCTACAATAGCCAATGCTACGAATTTTGTATATCGAAATATCTTATTCATAATATCTCCTATTATTTTATTCTTACAATTTACTTATGCCCAAGGGTCAATATCTGCATCACCCCAATTCTCACTATCTACATCATCGTAGTCCTCTGCATCGCGAAGATACACCTGCACATGCTCATCTACAGACAAAGTGCTATAGTCTGACTTAGGAGAGATAAACACTGTCTGAAGCTGTGGGTTCTCCGTTGCAAATAGGAATGCCGCAGAGTGGTTGTTAGAAAGATCAATAGACTTCATCTCTGTACTACGCATATCGAGCTGACGCAACGCCTCACATGGATAAACACTGAGATATGCCATAGGATTCTTGTGTACATACAATTCCGAAACCGACACACAACCCTCAAGATTTAAACGCTCAAGATTATTGTTATCGAACTCGCAGATAAACATATACTTCAAGCCCTCAACACGCAACTCCTCAAGTTCGTTGAACGATAGAGCCACCTCCTGCAACATACTATTAGGACGCAAATCCAAATTTGCAAGTTTGTTGTTATCAGCATATAGCCAGATAAGCTGCGCACAATCCTTAATATTCAACTCCTTCAAACCATTATTCGATAAGTGGAGAACAGCAAGATTAGTCATACCACTTAGATCCAAAGACTCGATGTTATTCTCTGCCAAGCCAAGCTGGAAGAGGTTTACACAATCGCTAAGATCCACCTCTGTGAGGTTATTCATACCCAAATCAAGTGTGCCCAACAGCGCACAACCATCAAGGTTGATGCTCTCAAGAGCGTTAGACACAACCTCAACAACCTGCAACATATTATTCTTGGATAGGTCAAGGTTCTTAATCTTGTTGTAGCCAATCTGCAACTCACGAAGCTGAGTACACTTAGTTAGGTCGATCTCCTCAATCTCATTGAACTTTAGCCATACACAATCGAGATTAGGGCAGTTGGTAACATCCAACGCAGTAAGCTTCATGCTGTGAGCCTCAAGGGTCTGAAGCGCAGGTGTACGAGTCAAATCCAATGCTGCGATATTCGAGTCGTAAGAGATAATCTTGTTAAGTCGTGGATATGTACCCGAGAGGTTCACACCCTCCAACTTTGACTCACCACACCACAACTCAACAAGGTTTGTGTTTGCCGAGAGGTCAAGAGTTCCCTCCATAGGGTTCTTACGAAGATAGAGGTGTGTAAGCTCCTTACATGGGCTAACATCAATGCTCTTAAGGCTGTTCCATGTCATACGCAACACCTGCAACTTCTTGCAATCGCTAAGATCTATAGTCTCGATATTGTTGTCGGTAAGCTCCAAGTAGAGCAACTCACTACAACCCTTGAGGTTGATGCTCTTGGTGTGGAATATTGAGGTAAAGTCTGCCGTATGCTCCACATTATCGTTAGCCTCGACAATACGAAGATTTGAACATCCCTCAAGGTTGATAGATGAGAAGAGGTTATGGTGGATATACAACTCCTCCAACTTATCCATGCCTGATAGATCAAGATCACCTGTGATGATATTGCGTGAGCAGTCGAGTTTCTTCAACGATGTAAAGTTCTTGATACCCTCAAGCGTTGCAATACAAGAGTCGCTACATACAATCTCCTCGACCTGCGCTGCCTCATCCTTAGAAATGCGACCATCGCCATCCTTATCGAATTCTGCAATAAGCGCAGTCTCGAAGTATGAATCAGGGATGTAGATATATGGACTTGATGGATCGCATACAGAGCGCTGCTCGACAGTGACATTTACACTATCCTCACCAGCAACAACCACAAAACCACCCTTCAACACCTCAGCACCATCATAATCCTCAACAGCAACTTCGATAACGACATTACCTGCTGCACCATACATTGGGGTTACAGTGAACCAATCGCAACCATTCTCAACAGTAACCATCCAGTTCTGTGTAGCCACGAGCTTAAGTTCCTTAGTCTCTGCCAAGCCCTCAAAGAACAATGACGATGACTCTCCCTCAACAAGAGAGATACCCGAAGGTCTCTTCTCAACCTCAGGCTCACCACATGCCACCATCAGCGTGGCAATAAGCATTAAAAATCCGAATTTACGCATAATCTGTTAAAATTTTATATGATAATTGATATGTCCTCATTGCAAACTATGCAAAGATATAAAAAATATATTATTATGATACATCCAACAAACCAGATATTTGCTATTAGTTATTTTTTTATTACTTTTGTATGTTACAAGCGTGTGTTTAATTCGTTATACATTAGAAAAAGAAATAATATCGAGATATGAGAAGATTATCATCCCTACTTGTGGCAATACTACTACTTGGCATAAGTACCATTTCGGCACAGAAATTTGAGATTAGCGGCACTGTCATGGACACCTCCAATCAGCCTATACCCTACGCTACTGTAATACTAACTCAGGAGCAGCAGAGCAAGCAGATAACGGGTGGAACAACAAACGCCGAGGGAGATTTTGAGATATATGCCGAGAGTGGCGAGTATGAGCTTAACATCACATATGTAGGATATGACCTCCACAAAGAGAATTTATCGCTGTCAAGTTCTATCAACCTCGGCAAGATTACTCTCAAGGAGAGCAGCCAGAAGATAGACCAAGTGGTCGTAACCTCACAGCTTATACGCCGTGAGGCAGATCGCTTTGTGGTGGATATTGCCAATTCGCCTATCGCCATGGGTAAGGATGGCGAGGAGCTACTCAAGACTGCCCCAGGTGTATGGATTCAGGATGATAAGATATCGATTAACGGCTCTTCAGGCTCGAAGATATACCTCAATGACCGCGAGGTTAAGATGGAAGATGCACAACTTATCGCCTACCTACGCTCACTACGCGCTGAGGATATTCAAAAGATTGAGGTCATACCTCAGTCGGGTGCCGACTACGATGCCTCATCCGCGGGCGGCATAATCAAAATTACAACCAAGCGCCGCACAGACTCAGGTCTTATGGGCTCAGCATCCATGGGTACACGCCTAACCAAGGGATACAATCAGCTATCACCCTCTGTATCACTCAACTACAACCGTGGCAAACTAAACGCCTACGGCCGTGCATGGGTGGGAAAGAGCAACCAGAAATATGGCACTGAAGAGCATACAAACTACACCTCAGGAACGGTCATAGATGCAAAGTCTGACCTGCTATCAAGTACCTACTGGGCAGGTGGCAACTTTGGCGTTGTCTATGACATAACCGATCGTCACTCCGTAGGCGGCGAGATTCAGTTCAATAGCTACGGCAATGGCGACACTACAGATACATGGACCCAGCATGTAAGCAACGGAGTGACCTCGATTACCGATGGTGTTTATAACAACTACGCCAATAGCAAGATGACCACAGCAACGCTCAACTACATCTACAAGCTCGATAATATGGGTTCGACACTCAAACTCATTGGTGACTATACAAGACACAGCTCTCCTAACCATAGCGACTACTTCGATCAAACAACAACGCCACTATTTGTGCGCGACTCAACATATCGAAACAACACCCAAAGCAACTACCAACTTGCAACTGCAACACTTGCTTTGGAGAAGGTGCTGTCGCCAAAATTTGTCATCAAGGCAGGTATCAAATATACCAACAATTCAAATGCCAACAAGGCTGATTATGAGTATCTTGCCGACTCTGAGAATAAGATATGGGAACGCAACGAGAACAACAGCTACGACATTGGCTACACCGAAAATATCGGAGCTGCCTACGCCACTCTCACGGCTCGTCTTGGTCGTTTGAGCCTAGTTGGAGGCTTGCGTGGCGAGTACACCTCTTTCAAGGATAACTCTGGCAAGGTTAATCAGAGCTACGGCGATCTCTTCCCCAATGCTAACCTATCGTACGCAATCACACAGGATGGTGCCTACTCGCTCGTGGCGCAGTACTCACGCACCATATCGCGACCTTCGTTCTGGGCGCTATCGCCTAACGAGACCAAGATTTCGGAGTATATGATACAGCGCGGTAACCCTAACCTCAAAGCATCATATAACAACTCACTATCAGTCACCGCAGTACTCAAATATAAGTACACCATATCTGTTGGTATGATGCTTATGGAGAACGCCATACAGCAATCGACAATATCCGACAAGGATAACCCCGAGTTACTTATCATCCAGTTCATGAACTACCCAACACTCAACAACTACTACGCATCGGTAAATCTACCAATACAGATTACCAAGTGGTGGGCAGCAAACATCAACCTCTCAAGCATGTATATGGGTCAGCGCATCAGACCGGAGGAGGCTATACGCCGCAACTTAATGACTATAGCTAATGCTCAGATGTCATTCACCCTACCACGCAACTATTTTGTAGAGCTTGACGGTATGTATATGCACGGTGCGGTGGCAGGTAACACCAAGCTCAACGATACGGGTAATATAAACCTAACGCTCAAGAAGCGACTATTGGAGAACAAGCTCACCATAAGCCTTGGCGTGCAGAACATCGTCTCAACAAAGCAGGAGATAACCATCAAGGAGGCAGACTTCGAGCGTAAAATGTATATGGACCAGCCTTGGCAGCGCCCTGCTGTCAGATTTCAGATATCCTACAACTTCAACTCCGGTAAGCAGTTCCGCGCCAAGAGCGTAGAGAGCGGCTCTGCTGAAGATAGAGGTCGTATCGGCTCGGGTGGCAACTCAGGTCAGTAACAAACTAAAACAACCTATATTATGAAGAAGATCACACTAATTTTTAGCGTCTTAGCACTATCATCATGTATTAACATAGGTGCCAATATCAAACTTGCCAAAGGACCTATCGAGGAGCGAACAATATTCATTACCGAGGGTGTTACGGCACTTGCAGCATCACACGGTGCAAGTATTACGGTGGACTATTCTCTCAACCCAAACGAGATACGCGTAAAAACACATAGCGACATATACGACATCCTTAAAATTGAGGTAGAGGAGTCAACCCTTGCTATTGGCCTTGAACCCCATTCGCTATGCGCCGAGACCTTTGAGGTACGCATCCCAGCCCTTACATACAACGACATTGCGATATCGGGTGGTAGCGACCTTTTATGGTGCAATGGCACAGCCGAGAATCTCTCAATAGCCGCTTCGGGAGGTGCAGATGTGGAACTCAATGGAGGTACATTCACCAACCTCAACCTTGTCGCTTCGGGAGGCACCGACACCAGTCTTAGTAACATTAAGGCGGGAAGCGTTGATATAGCCGCATCAGGCGGTGCAGATGTAGAGATTAAGGGTCAATGTACCGACCTGAGCATCACAATCTCTGGAGGAGCAGATGCAGATCTTGACGAGCTATTTGCCGAACACGCAAGCGTAACAGCATCGGGTGGCTCTGACACATCGGTATATGCATCAAAATCACTCACCATAGAGGCTTCAGGTGGCGCAGATATCTTCTACTCAGGTACACCAACATCGACCAACATAAACACCTCTGGAGGAGCAGGCGTTCATAGAGAATAAATCGCTTGGTAGCGGTATAATTACGACACTGCGGGGAGTGATAAGTAGCATGGATATAATCTTCCAAGACTACTTATCACTCCTCTAATTTGTCGCCGACATAAAGTCCTAATTAAAAACCTCTGACAATCTTTCTCTTTTAACTTTTTTTTACTACCTTTGTATAATATTGTGTACAAAGGAGAGTATGAGACGCTCATTATTTCAATTATTACTTAGACTTTTACCTGCCGAGGCATCGCACAGTGTGCGAATGTCGCTGCTCAAATTTATCAGCAAGCTACCCGCAGGTAAGTGGTTGCTAAGGAGGCGTTATGCGCCCCGTGGCAGCGAATTGGAGCGCGAGGTGTTTGGAGTACACTTTCGCAACCCCATAGGCATCGCTGCAGGTTTTGACCCAAATGGCGATAGACTGAGCGAGCTATCAGCCTTGGGGTTTGGATTTGTGGAGATAGGCTCAGTGGTGCCTCGCACACAGCCAGGAACACCACGCCCACGCCTAAAGCGTCTCCGCAAAGAGAGCTCACTAATTGACAACTCTGGATACCCAAGCCGTGGATTGGAGTATGTGCTTGGCAATGTGCGTCACAGAACGGCATACACCAAAGAACTGGTAATAGGATGCAACATAGGTAAACTCACAGCATCGCACATAGATAACAGCACCAAAGAGTATCTGCGTGTGTTCAGAAATATGTATCAATATGTCGATTTCTTCGTCATAAACATCGCCTGCAACACCGCATCCAAACGCTTTATACCTCGCACGCGCGAGGAGATACTTGCCCTCGTTGAGCCACTATTTGAGTTTCGACGCGGTCAGCTCGACTACCGCCCTATCTTGCTTAAAATATCCCCAGACCTCACAAAAGAGGAGTTAGACACCGTCATAGATATCCTTATTGAGACACCTCTCGATGGTATTGAGGCTGTGGCAGGATCACAGGATATAGAGCCAAACTGTGGAGGTGCTATTACAGGCGCTAAACTCACCGAACGCGCTATCGATATGGTGAGATATATCGCCGAACGAACAGAACGCAACTACCCAATTATAGGCACTGGTGGCATGATGACCCCTCGGGATATAGAGCGTATGATGGAGGCAGGAGCATCGCTCGTAGCCCTAAACTCAGGCATTAGAGAAAATGGTGTTAAACTACTCATAGAGAGCGCAAAGGCACTAATAAAAAATAGGTCATGAAGGCAACGATAATAACCATAGGCGATGAGATACTTATCGGTCAGATTGTAGATACCAACAGCGTATCTATCGCAAAGAGACTTAACAACATAGGCATTACTATTGCCGAAAAACTATCTATTGGTGATAGCAAAGAGGTGATTGTATCGACACTCCGCAGAGCAATGCAGTGTACAGATGTAATAATCATCACAGGAGGTCTTGGTCCCACTAAGGATGACATTACCAAGCACACTCTCGCCGAGATGTTTAACTCTAAGTTGGTTTACAACGACACTGAGGGCGAGCATGTGCGTGAACTCCTTGCACGCCGTGGCATTGAGTTTACAGAGCTTAATCGCGGTCAGGCTATGCTCCCAGAGTGTTGCACAGTGCTACATAATGCTCACGGCACAGCCCCAGGCATGTGGTTCGATACCCCCAAGGGAGGTGTTGTAGTATCGCTTCCTGGTGTTCCTTTTGAGATGGAGCATCTTATGGAGGATGAGGTTATACCTCGACTACAGAGCCGTTTCGAGCTTCGTAGCATCGTACATCGCACGCTTATCACACGCGGAATACCGGAGTCAATCCTCGCACAGCGTATATCTTCATGGGAGGATGCACTACCCGACTACCTGCACCTTGCCTATCTTCCTGCGCCAAATGTTGTGCGCCTACGCCTATCGGCATACGATGTCGATAAAGAGCAGGCAAGCAGAGAGATAGAGAGCCGCTTCAATGACCTGCGCGAAATTATCGGGGACAACATCGTAGGCTACGAAGGCAGCAGCGTGGAGGCTCAACTTCACGACATACTCACCAAGCGAGGCAAGACACTCGCCGTAGCGGAGAGCTGCACAGGAGGTATGATAGCCTCTAAGTTTACAGCTATGACTGGTGCATCAGCCTACTTCCGCGGTGGCGTTGTGGCGTATGCCAACGAGGTAAAACGCGACATCCTCGGCGTTAGAATGGAGGATATAGAGTGTTTTGGCGCTGTAAGCGAGGTTGTAGCGCTCGAGATGGCCGAGGGAGTGCGCCGCATCACAGGTGCTGACTACGCCATAGCAACAACAGGCATCGCAGGACCTACGGGAGGCTCAAAGCACAAGCCTGTAGGTACGGTATGGATAGCTATTGCCACACCCGAGGGCAGTCGTGCCGTGATGCGCAACTCGGGAACAGACCGCGGACAGATTATAAGTCGTGCCTCGGCATACGCCATAGAGATGCTCTATGAGGAGATTAAGAATAAAAATTAAAACACAAACATATGATTCGATCAATTCTTGACACCGATTTGTACAAGTTCACAACTTCGTACGCCTACTTTAAGCTCTACCCAGAGGCTATAGGTACATTTACATTCAACGACCGCGCAAAGACCGAGTTCGACGAGGACTTCCTTGAGGATTTAAAGGCTGAGTTCAAGGCCTTGGAGCGCATATCACTCTCGGAGGATGAGTTCCAATATATGAACAAAAATTGCAAGTATATCCCTCAGAACTATTTCGAGTGGTTGAACGGCTTTAGGTTCGATGCATCGAAGATAAATGTATGGTTGGATGAGAATAAGCATCTGCAAATCAATGTTACAGACTACATGTATAAGGTGACATTGTACGAAATTCCAATCCTCGCCACCGTATCGGAGCTCTTTCACCTACGCAATAGCTACGATGCTGAGTCGATGATTGAGCGCCTTGTGAAGAAGGAGCAGATAGCACGCGAGAACAATATCATCTTCTCGGACTTTGGCACACGCCGCCGCTTCTCGTACGATGTGCAGCGTATGGTGGTTAAGCACCTGAAAAACAACCCTTGCGGCTGCACAGGAACATCGAATTGCCACCTCGCCATGGAGCTTGATATGAGGATGATAGGTACATATCCACACGAGCTACCTATGTTTATCGCTGCGGTGAATGGTGGTCCACGAAACGCCAACTACCTCACTATGGAGGATTGGGTTAAGGTCTATGATGGTTACCTCGGCACCGCCCTTACAGATAGCTTCGGCTCAGAGGTCTTCTTCAACAACTTCTCAAAGAAACATGCCTGCCTCTTCGATGGTGTGCGCCACGACTCTGGCGATCCTATCGCCTTTATAGATATGGCTATCAACCGCTATAAGGAGCTCGGTATCGACCCTATGACCAAGTCTATCGTCTTCAGCGACTCACTCAACTTCGAGAAGTGCGTCGAGATTAAGAAGGCATGCGAGGGTCGCATCAAGTGCATGTTCGGTATCGGCACTAACCTCACCTGCGACACAGGTCACCCATCGTGCAATATCGTGATGAAACTCTCCTCTTGCCAGATTAACTCGCGTAAGCCTAAGGAGTTATGCGTGAAACTCTCGGATGTCGAGGGCAAGGAGATGGGCGACCCAGAGGAGGTAAAGGTATATCGCTATCTACTTAGAAATCAAGGTAAATAATAAAAACTAAGAGCCCATAAACATACCAAAAAACACATAACAATGAAAAACAACTACGAGTACGAAACACCCGAGCTCTATTGGATAGAGTTCGAGGTAGAGAAGGGATTTGCAAACTCCCTTGAGGACCCAAACGAAAACGAAGAAATGGATTGGTAACTATGAGAAGAATTTTGATTTTTACGCTGTTTGCATCACTACTATTTAGTTGCCAAGATGCAAAGATTGATGAGGCTGTAAACAATATACAGCCCAAGGAGTATATCCACGCAACCATAACCACGGACAACACCCGTGTGGAGCTAAACAACTATAAACAGACCGTATGGACTGAGGGCGATTTGATTATACGCCTTGGCGACAATATACACGATATATGGATGTTCGACGGCAAGACAGGCGACCGAGGCGGCAAGTTCTACAAATACGCCTGGTATGATTGGACAATTGACCATAACTTTAACGGTAAATATTTCGCTCTATACCCATACAGGGATGGTATATACTACGGAACAGGCACCTTCACCAATGGTGATTTGGCGATTTTCTACAAGGTATTTGCCGAGCAGAACTACCACCCCAACAGCTACGACACCCAGAGTAACATTATGCTTGGTTTAGGAAAAGATGCCGAGAACTTCACCTTCCAAAATGCTATGGGCTACTTGCGTCTAAGCCTCACAGGTAGCAAGAAGGTAAAGAGTATCGTCCTTGAGGGTAATAATGATGAGATAATGGCAGGTATTAGATATATTCATCAGGAGGATATATATATTAGCCAATGGTATGATGAGCCATCATATAGCATGACACTTAACTGTGGTAATGGCGTGCAGCTAACCGACACACCTACAGAGTTTTACTTTGCGCTTGTGCCAACGCTATTTGAGAATGGTATTACCGCAACCATAAACTTCACCGATGGGTCGAACTATGTAAAGAGTAGCAGAAAGAGCATCTCTATTGCCCGCAACATAATTCAGCCAATGGCCACAATATCAACAGACGAGGCTATTGAGTGGCAGAGAGTTATAATCAAGCACCATGGCGATAGAGTAGCAGCACCATACCTCATGGGTAACACCTCTATGTTGGGTTATATCTATTGGGGCGATGGCTACCAATCTGATATCAACACCATTGATGCCTACAACTATGCCAATGGTGATAGTGAGCATGAGATCGTTATCGAGACATTGGATGCCAACTATATCTATATCGAGAGTTGTGCTGGCATAAACGAGATAGACCTCACTAACTTCTAATCCGACAACACTATGAAGAAGATAATTACCCTATTTGCGTTACTATGCACAGTATTCACTCTTAGTGCAGGTCCTATTGGAGAGTCTCGCGCAAGAGAGATTGCCGAGGAGTTCTTCACACTCAACACTACACGCTCAGCAAGTGGCTTGGAGCTTGAGTGGGCAGGTGATGCTATCACCGATGATATGGTCATCGCTTCAAAGCTCGACAAATCGTTGATGTACATCTACAACCTAAACCAGCGAGATGGATATGTAATCATCGCGGGTGATGACAGCGTATCCCCTATTGTTGCCTTCTCGTTTGATGCTCCTTTCGACAAGGATAACATGGCAGATGCCACCAAGGCAATCCTTGATGGCTGGTGCAGAGAGATTGGCAATGCCCGCATGACTAAGAGATCTATAGATAGCACCCCTTTGGCTCTTACACGCGCCGAGGAGCTAATCTACGACACTGCTATATGGAATCAGACAGAGCCTTATAACAGAGAGGCGCCTGTCTATGATGGCTATCGCTGCTACACAGGCTGCGTGGCTACGGCACTATCAATCATCTGTTACTACAACCGTTGGCCAGAGAGTGGTGTTGGCACTACCGAGGCATACACCTATATCGACTACGGCGATGTTGAGCGTTATATCGAGGCAAACACCTTGGGTCGCACATACAACTACAACAATATGCTTGCGGACTACAACAACGGCTTCACAAATGCACAGGGAAATGCTGTTGCAGCACTTATGAAGGATATAGGCACAGCCGTACAGATGATGTACCACTACACCGGCTCAGGCGCAATGGACGCATACGCACTTAGAGGAATCACCAACCACTTCCGCTATAACAAAGGTGCAAAGTTAGAGTTCCGCGAGGGCTATAGCTACAAGGAGTGGAACGCCGTACTAAAGCAGAATTTGAAGAGCTGTGGTCCAACATACTACAGCGGTGCAAGCGCAGATGGCGGTGGTCACGCCTTTGTTGTGGATGGATATGTTGGCGACTACTTTCACTTTAATTTTGGTTGGGGTGGTGCAAACAATGGTTACTTCCTAACGCCAAACATCACCTACTACCAGGGTCAGATGGCGATGTTCAACCTAACACCCGACAGAGATGGCAGCTCACAGTGTGTAGATAACCTTGTGCTTTGCTCAGCATCAAATGCTGACGGCGAAAAAGTATTGAGAGGTATCTACTCGGAGTCTGTATTATATCAGGTCGGCGTGGATGAGGAGTATAGAATAGGTGGTTTCTACAACTTCGGTCCACGACCATTCAATGGCACAGTAAACCTTGTACACTGCACCAAGGATGGCGAATGGAAAGAGGTAATCTTCACATTCGACATCACAGACTTGGATATACACGGCTTTACCTACCACCCTACATTCGAGCGTCTGGCACTCAGCCAAA
>JAEIGA010008482.1_pt1 | contig 15584 bp, 11 predicted proteins | sample 9270691 | NCBI WGS metagenome assembly JAEIGA01 (sample SAMN17057246, study PRJNA624740) | gut metagenome | biome: biome; isolation source: fecal sample | host: Bos grunniens | place: China: Xizang | collected 2019
CTCGCGTGGACCACGACTTCCTCGTCGTAGCTCGCGAAGAGGTCGTCCATCTCGTCCTGATCCATCTTCGGGGTCGCGAGGGACACGAGGGGAACGATGATGAGACCGATGACCATGGTGATGGCGCCGGCGTTGATGGGAGACGCGATGTAATGGAACACCATGTTGAGGACGGTGAACAGAACGCCCCATGCAAAGCAGCACCAGACGGCCAGCGGGGTGGTCTTCTTGGAGTACAGGCCGTAGATGAACGGAGCCAGGAAGGCGCCGGCGAGGCCGCCCCAGGAGACACCCATCATCTGGGCGATGAATGCGGGCGGGTTGAAGGCCAGGGCCACGGAGATGACGATGAAGACCGCGATGAGGACCCGCATGGTGATGAGCTGGGTCTTCTCATTCATGTCCTTCCAGAAGGTCTTTTTCAGGAAGTCCAGCGTCATAGTGGAACTGGAGGTCAGGACCAGAGAGGACAGCGTGGACATGGAGGCCGAAAGGACCAGCACGATGACGATGCCGATGAGGATGTCGGGCAGCGTGGACAGCATGGACGGGATGATGGCGTCGAAAGCGACGGTGCCGTCGGGGTTGTGGACGCCGGGCACATCGCCGAAAAGACGGCCGAAACCGCCGAGGAAGTAGGAGCCGCCGGCGACGACAAGGGCAAAGACCGTGGAGATGATGGTACCGGTGGTAATGGAGCGCTCATCCTTGATGGCGTAGAACTTCTGGACCATCTGCGGAAGGCCCCAGGTACCGAGGGAAGTCAGGATGATGACGCCGAGGAGGGCGGCCGGATCCGGGCCGAAGAAGCTCGTGAGGAGCCCCTGTGCGCCCTGCATGGAGGGGACCGCGACATCGGTGGCGTCGATGATGGAAAGCTCTTTGAGGGCATTCAGGAAGCCGCCCTGACCGTGCAGGACCGAGGCGATGACCGCGGCGATGCCGCCGAGCATGATGATGCCCTGGATGAAGTCATTGAGCGCGGTGGCCATATAGCCGCCGGCAATGACGTAAACAGCGGTGAGGACCGCCATAATGAGGACGACCACGTGGTAGTCGATGCTGAAGGCCATGCCGAAGAGACGGGACAGGCCGTTGTAGACACCGGCGGTATACGGGACCAGGAAGACGAACGCGATGATGGAACCCACGACCTGAAGGGCGGTGGAGTCAAAGCGCTTGCCGAAGAACTCCGGCATGGTGCGGGCGTCGAGCTTCTGGGTCATGATGCGGGTCCGGCGGCCCAGGACGATCCAGGCCAGGAGGGAACCGATGAAGGCGTTCCCCAGACCGATCCAGGTGGACGCGAGGCCGAACTTCCAACCGAACTGGCCGGCATAGCCGACGAAGACGACGGATGAGAAGTACGAGGTACCGAAGGCAAAGGCGGTGAGCCAGGGGCCGACGGTCCGTCCCCCGAGGACGTAGTCGTTGACGTTGGTAGCGTGCCGTCTGGACCAGAAGCCGATGAAAATCATGACACCGAAGAACAGGACCAGAAGCAGGATCTTGATAACCAAGTGATCTCCTCCAAACTTTAGTGGTTTAAACTGTAACGGTTTAAATTATAACGGTTTAAAGGGCAAAAAGCAAGAAAAAAGCTGCGCTTTTGCGCAGCTTTTCGTCTTATTTTGCGGGACGGGTCTCGAACCAGGTGATATCCGTCTGCGTCGGCAGGAAGAAGTACCAGCCGCCGTCTTTCTCGGTCAGGAACTGGTCGACGTTCCTGCGGAACTGGTTCGGCTCCACCTCTTCCGGATGACGGGACAGGCAGATGAGGTCGTCATAGGCCTCTTCCTTCGTGGCATACCACTTGTCCCAGCCCTCGTCGATGGTGGTCACATGCTTCTCGATACCGCGCTTCTCGAGTTCGGCATAGAGGTCGTAGAACAGACCGCCGGTGCCGCCCTTTTTGTGTCCGGGAGGCGGACCCATCTTACGGCGTTCAAAGGGGACCAGCTCGGGGTATTTCTCCATGGCCTCTTCGCTGTAGACGTCCTTGAACAGCTTGCCGCGGGACATGGGCAGGTTCGGAGCGCCCTTTGCCCACATGATGTTGACGGCGATGCGTCTGGCCGCTTTCTCCAGCATCTCGAAGGTGCTGGGTCCGCCGCCGCCCCGGGACTGGATGATGACATCCACTTCGGGGATGGTCTTGCCGATCTCGGTGAGCTGCCAGTCGGCGAGCACGAACTCGACGTTCTCAATGCCGGCCGCAGCGCAGTTCTTCTTGCACTCCTCGAGCATGCCTTCGGAGGCGTCGAGGCAGATGACCTTTTTCACGCGCTTCGCGGCCTGGATGGCCACACGCCCCGGTCCGCAGCCGCAGTCGAGGACGACGTCATCCGGCTGCAGCGGGATGGCGTCCAGCTGTTTGTTGGTCCCGTTGACTTCCATAAGGGTCATGAGGCTGTAGTACTTGGCCTCCACGTCCCACATATTCTTTTTGGTGACAGTACCGTCCGGGTTCTTCACTTCCACCATCCGGTATCCTTTGGTCACAAAATCTTTTTCCGGCATTGAGGGTCACTCCTTTTCTGCGGTTCTCTCGATATAGTCCCAGTCGAGCTCATTGGGGTCCCATCCGAGGACATACATTTGGCTTTTGTAGGCATATCTCCATAAGCCATCCGCGGTCTGTGTCATCCGCTTGTCGACGTTGGCCCGGAACTGTTCTTCCCGGCCCTCGTCGATGTGGCCGAACTCCCGGAGGTAGTCATAGACTTCCTCTTTCGTGGCCGCGGTGTGTTCCCAGGCGCCGTCCGCGTACGTAATGGTCGGAAACGCGCCGAGGTTGTAAAGCAGGTTGAACTGGATGCTGAGGTTCACCGGGTTCGGTCGGCCGGGGCAGCCCACCAGCGTATCCAGCGGGACGCCGCCGAACGCCTTGGCGGGCGGCATTCCCTTATGGGCGCCGGGACCGCCCGGAAGCCCTTCTTTCGCCCGCTGTTCCCACTCGGAGTTGCATCCGTCGAACAGGTCCTTCATCACAAAACGGTAAGGGTCCTTCGTAAACGACAAAAAATAGCAATACTGTGTGGCGCAGCGGCTGAACTTGACGGCATCCGCCTGGGGCGGGCCGATGACGGAGACGGCGATGTCGGCGATGGGGATCTCTTTCCCCGGTTCGCAGTTATGCCAGTTCCCCACCTTGATGATCTCCACATTGTCGAGGCCACATGCTGCAGCATTGTTCGCGCAGTGTTCCAGCATGCGCTCTCCCCCGTCCAGAGCATAGACCTTCTTCGCCTTCTTCGCGAAGGGAATGGCAGTCCGTCCGGTGCCGCAGCAGGCATCGAGGACCGTCGTGTCTTGCGTGACTCTGGTACAGGCATCCACCTGCGCCTGCGTGAAGCTCTTTTCAAAGTCGATGCGGCGCTGCCAGCCGTCGGCGCCCTTGTCCCAGGAGACGGCGGCTTCGTCGGTTCTCGAAAGCGCCCAGCCGGTATACTTTTCCAGCTCGCGCCAGTCGATGAGTGCCATAGGATCACCCTTTCCAAAAGAAGAGCCGGGCGGGCTTCCCCGCCCGGCTCAAAGATTTATCAGACGACTTTACCGTTCTTGATGGTCTTGCCCTGATAGGTGCCGTTGTAGCTGAAGTCGACTTTGCCGTTCTTCACATACCAGGTACCATATTCGTTCTTGTAAAGACCGTTGGCTTTGAAGTTGACCTTGGACTTTTCAACTCTCCACCAGCCATAGTCGTTCTTGAAGACGCCGGTCTCTTTGAAGGTGACTTTACCGTTCGTGGTCTTCCACCAGCCGTAGTCGTTCTTGTAGATGCCGTTGGCTTTGAAGTTGACCTTGGACTTCTCAACTCTCCACCAGCCGTAGTCGTTCTTGAAGACGCCGGTCTCGTTGAAGGTGACCTTACCGTTCGTGGTCTTCCACCAGCCGTATTCATTCTTGTAGATGCCGTTGGCTTTGAAGTTCACAAGACCGTTCTCGATTCTCCACCAGCCATAATCATTGTTCTTGATTCCAGTGTAGTTGGTCTGGAGAACATCGTCAACATAGTAGCCCCATTTTCCATCCGGGCCTTTGACGACACCGTTGAGTCTTGTCTCAGGTTCGACCGGTGCGGGCTCTTCTCTCTGTTCGGCACCAATGCCGTTCTCCCAGTCGATGACCCATCCTGTGTTTTCACCGGTCTCGCCATTCTGGTTGATCAGTTTGTCTTCGAATTCACTCCGATTGTTTTCATAATAGTTCATGCCTTCGATGATCTGTGCTTCCACAGCGGCTTTATCGTAGTCCAGATTCTTGGCGCTTCTGTTGCCGGCAGCCTCACGGACCGAAGAAGTGGCGAAATTCGAAGCCATCGTACTCTTGAGAGCACTTGCGCTGGAAATGTGGTAGAAGTTGTTGTACCAGTAAGCAGCAACTGCAAACTGATCCAGGTATTCCGGATAGATATATGCGGTGAAGTAGGCCATGCCCAGGATGTTTTCGACCGAGTTGGCGCCGATGGAGCCGACACAGTCAAAGGCGGAGGTCATCATTTCAAGGCTGTCGACCTTATTGACCAGCTTCGTATCCTGAAGCGTATCGACCAGGTTCTGCTTGAATTCTGTGATCTTGCGGTCGCTGGCCTCGCCGGTCGTGGACATGGTGACGTCTGTGAAGAGCACCAGGTCGGCGTTCTGCGCGATCTCATCGGAAGTCGCTTTGTAGAAATTGTTATTGACACCCTGGATGTCACCGGGCGTCTCGATCAGGTCTCCACCCAGAACATCGGCCAGATTGGTCGTGGTATCTGCGGCAAATTCCGCGACACGGCTGTGGCTGGTCGTTCTCTGTGTAGAGCATTCGGAAGTATTGAGGACCCATTCGTTGTTCGCGATCTTGCCGGACTGACGCATTTTGGTCGTGTAACTGGTATCGACGACGGCAACCACTTCCGGAGTCCGGTTATCTTCTTTCAGCTTCTTCATGACATAGGCTTCCAGGCCTTTGACATATTTTTCCACATCGCCCGCAATGACGGTGGGATCGCTGTATCTCCAGGTCTTTCCGGTCTGGTCATTGATTTCATGGGCGACACCGGCCATGCTGTAAAGGTTCTGAAGGAAACTGTAGACACGGCTCATTTCATAGTCGACCTCATAAGGAGCATACGTGTCCTTATACGCCGAATTGTAAGCGGCGATCACATCGGTATAACCGGTCTTGCCATCTTCGCTTCTGGGGTTGCAGCCCAGCAGGATATCCTGTTTGAGATAAATGGAAACCGGGATCTCCATACCGGTGGCAGGATCTGTGATACCGCCCGCATTGGCAGCGTTGGCAGGGCTGAACATATTACCGATGCCCGTGGACATGGTGTACTCGCCGACGGGAGTCAGGTCCTTCTCATTCTCCGTCGCCCATGCATTGTAGAAATAGTTATACATGTAGGGGTTCGGTTTCTGGTTGATGTTGGAGCCAAAGACACCGAGGATGGCAGTCTTCTGCGCATCGTTCAGACACATGGTCGCAGGACCTGCATCTTCCGCATTGGTCGCAAAGACATCGGGAAGCTCTGTGTTCCGGGAAGTCGTGTTGGTGAGACCAATGATTTCCGGCAGCAGGAAAGCCTGAGAGTGTGCGGAAACGGTGATCAGATTCTTGTCGACCGTCATGGCTTTTTCTGGAGCTTTGAAGTCTGCCGTTGCAGCCGAGATGCGGATCGCGAGAAGGCTTGTCACCATCGCCATCGCAAGAACGAGCGCAAAGACACGTCTCAAAACTCTGTGGTTTGTTTTCGTGTACATGTTTTTCCTCCTTTATGATTTGTGCACATACATCTATTTAGAACAAACTCTCCATATCTTTCGAAGAGTGAATTCCCTTTATGGTTTTCGGGACTCAAAGGATCCAGAATTTGAGCAGATACTTCCATCGACCGACAAAAGCTCTTGCATTTTGATAAAAACTGTCGTAAACAGCGAGGAATCGCTTTGCCTCTTCCGGTGACACCGGCACTTTACTGTAGAGATGGTAGTTATAGATTTCAGAAATGTCTTCAAACGTCGTCCCATCTTTTGCCGTAAAGTTCTGCAGGAATCCTTCCTGCAGCTCGGTGAACTCCTGGATGGTCGCGCTGTCCGCTTTTCCGAAGCCAAGCTTTTGGAACCTCTTCAGGAAAAAGTCATAGACGAACGCAGCCTGGTTGGAAGCGTCGAGACCGTTCAGTCTTCTCCGGCGCCGGGCACGAAGAGAATACTTGACCGCAAAAGGAGCTGCCAGAACCAGAAGGATGAGTACTGCGATCCAGTATGGCGGTGTTTTCTGCTCGTCATAAGAGATGGTGGAAGCAGCGATATCTTCTTCCGATTCCCGGTTCTGATCCTCTTCCTGGTCTTCCTTCTTCTCTTCCTCCTCTTCCTCCTCGTCCTGCTGATCCTCCTGGTCTTCCGGATCCGGTTGTTTGATTTCCTGTGTACTGGCGACACCCAGAAGTTCCAGGACATCGAACGACATGAGTTTGGTGATCAGTTTCAGGTCTCTCGTCGGCGGATCGAGGGGCTTGACGATGCCGAAGAAAACGCCGGATGAGAGCAGCCCTACGACCAGCGCGATGGCAATACTCTGCATCACGAAATGACCAATGTTGTAGTTTCCGTAAGATGCGTTCAGCAGCGAGTCCTGATAGACCAGATAGAGGATCTCCAGAAGGAGCCCCGTAATCAGCAGGATCAGACCCGGAACGGAGACAGGATACTCCAGGAATTTGAAAGCGGCACAGAACAGCAGTCCGACAGGAGCAGCTGCATAGAGGACCTTTCGGCTCCTCGTCAGCAAATAGATGACAACCGTTCCGAACAGAACGATGGTCCAGAAGGCCGGGATGGTCTCGTCCGCCTCGCCCGACAGGTCGATGAGGTCATTTGCCCGAAGATAGATGATCCATCCGACCAGGGCGATGCCGAAGCCGGCGGCGCCCGCCAAAGCGTTTCGCTTGTTATAGCCCGCAAGGAACAGGATGGCAGTCACGAGAGCGGTCACCGCGGCGACCAGCACGTAGTTGTGCATATAGCTCTCTCGGATCATGAACGCGGAGAACACGTTGAGATGCATGCCGACCGCAATGATCACCGTCAGCAGATAATCCCATGCGTGGAGTTTCACGTAGCTTTTCATAACGCGTCCCTCCCTTCCGCATCGGCGGCAGTCAGGACCCGGTACGGGATCCCTGCATCATCCAGCCCCAGGAAGCGGGCCTGGAGTTCTTTCCGCTCATTGGCGGTGACATTGGTCGGCATGATGCAGTACAGAAGCGGGTTCCGCTGCTGGGTGCGGATGGTGTTCAACGTATCCAGCAGACCATCGGTCACACGGGAGGTGACGACGAGGACATTCGCGCGCTGATTGGCACCCGCCATCTCAATGGTCAGCAGTTCCTGCGCGTCCAGGAACCCGGCGTTCGGGTTCGGTGTGATCGGCATCATGCGTTTGATGAGTTCGCCGTAATCCTGCTGGGTCTTCGGGAAGATGGCCTGGATGGACCGCTCTTTATCCGGATAGAGCAGGACCGATTCGATGTCCTGTTTTTCCGCAGTCAGCATGACGGAGGCGGCCGTTTCCACCAGGCCGTCACAGATGCTGAGCAGCTGCGGGGCGGGCAGCGGGTCTGCAGCCATGTCGAGGACCACCGCCAGATCGCTCTTCAGACCGATCTCATTGACTTTCGTCATGTAGCCCATGGAGTGGGCAGAAAGCTTCCAGTGGATCTTTTTCATGGAGTCGCCCATCGCGTATTCCCGAACACCGGTGTAGTCGAATCCGTCGCCTTCTTTGAAGCTGGAGGCATTGGGACTGTCCGTAATGCTCTGCGCATTCAGGGTCTCCTCTTCCTCATGGATCTGCGGAAGGACCAGCACATGGAAACTGGAATCGACCGGGACCGGGATGCTGAGAAGCCCCAGGAGCCCGTAAATGTGCATATTCCGGATACCGGCCGTATACTGGCCCAGGTGTTCCATGCGGACATCGAAGCCGAAATCTGCCCGGCTACGGGAATCGATACTGAAGACGGCCTCTGTACGGGAATCGTCCTCCCCCAGATAATCCTGCACATAGATATCGGCTTTTGCCTTATTGCAGACCAGGAAGGACTTGTTGCGGATCCCCAGGTCGACCCGGACGGTCTCTCCCCGCTCCACTTCGATATCCCGTCGATCAGCGTCGACAACGATGCTCTTTCTCATGAGCCAGAGATAGAGGACAGAGACCAGCAGAAGAAACAGGGTGACCAGGATGGGAAAGTATCCGAAAATGCTGTTTGTGTAGACAGCAGGCAGGAGAAGGCAGAACAGGACCAGCAGGACTGCCAGGACCGTCAGTGCCTTTTTCCCCACCTTCCGGAAGTTCAGACTCATTGTTCCACTCCTACCGGAACCGTAATGTCACGGACGATCTCATTGATGACATCTTTCCCGTCCTTGCCCTCGTTCTTGGCCGCGTTGGTCAGTGTGACACGGTGACCCAGCACATAGGGCGCCATCAGTTTGACGTCGTCCGGCGTCACATAGTTGCGTCCGCAGAAAAGCGCATAGGCCCGGGAGATCCGCTGAAGGGCGATGGAGCCGCGGGGACTGGAACCCAGTTTGATCTCGCTGTGGTTTCGGGTCGCGGAGACGAGGCTGACGATATACGCCGCCACGAGGTCGGAGACGGTCACTTTCTCCGCATCGTCGATGAGTCGGATCACATCCTGTTTGGAGGCGATATATGAGATCTGTTTTTTTGCTTCTTCGACCCCGAGGACGATCCGCACCTCGTCTTCAAAGGCGGGATAACCGACCGAAATTTTGATCATGAAACGGTCGATCTGCGCTTCGGGAAGCTTATAGGTCCCCAGCTGATCGATGGGGTTCTGCGTGGCCAGGACCATAAAAGGCCGCTCCATTTTATAGGTGTTGGAGTCGACTGTGACCTGCTTTTCCTCCATGATCTCCAGCATGGCGGACTGCGTCTTGGCGGAGGCACGGTTGATCTCATCGGCCAGAACGATATTACTCATGGCAGCGCCGTGACGGAACTCGAACTCGCCGGTCTTCTGGTTATAGATCGAAAAGCCGGAGACATCGGACGGCATGACATCGGGCGTGAACTGGATTCGCTTGAACCCGCAGTTGACCGTCTTGGCCAGTGCGGAGATGAGGCTGGTCTTGCCGGTGCCGGGCACATCCTCGATGAGGACATGGCCCTCGGCGATCATCGCCAGGACAACGATCTCGACGACATCTCGTTTTCCGACGATGACTGTCTCGATGTTGTCGACGATCTTCAGGATCGCGTTTCGGTCCTGAGCGGCTCTCTGCTCACTCAGGGGTGGCGTATAGGTCGGTGTTGTCATCTTCTTTTCTCCTCTCCGCCCAGCATGGGGATACAGACCCGGACCTGCTGGAAGGTTTCTTCATCCAGGATCTCGACGACGCGGATCCTGGCGTTGTAGGCACGTTTCAGATTCTTTTCCGTGATGATCTCATTGGCTTCTCCGAAGAGCGGCGGCCGGCCGCGGAAAAGGATGAGGGTCCTGGCATTGAGCAGCAGGGCCTGTTCCGGGTCATGGGTCGTGAAGATCACGATCATGCCACGGTTTGCCAGACGTTGCAGCGTGTTGAGGACCAGGACTTTGTTGCCGTAGTCCAGATTTGCAGTGGGCTCATCCAGAACAAGGCATTGCGGTTCCTGCGCCAGAGCCCTTGCGATCATGACCAGCTGGCGTTCGCCTCCGGACAGTTCCGTATACGGCTTGTTCTCATATTGTTTCAGGTCCATCTCATCGATGAGCCCGTCCACGATCTCTTCGTCTTTCCTGCCCGGGCGGCCAAAAGCATTGATCTTCCCCATGCGCCCTGTCATGATGACTTCCCGCACCGTATAAGGGAACGGCGGCGTATGGGACTGCGCGACATAGGCACAGTAAGAAGCCAGCTTTTTGCTGTTCCAGCCGGAAATGTCTGATCCGTCGATATTCACTCTTCCGGAAATGGGAGGCAAAAGCTTCAAAATGGTTTTGAACAGGGTCGATTTGCCGACACCGTTCTCCCCGAGGATGCAAAACACTTCCCCGCTCTCCACCGTCAGCCGGATATCTTTGATGATCGCCTTGCCACCGTACCCGCAGCAGAGGTCATTCAGTTCTAAAATCATTGAAATGCACTTCCTCTCCGTAAAAGGGTAAAGATGAACATAGGCAGCATGACAAGTGTCGTGATGACACTGGCAGGGATGGCGATCCCCCAGTCAGCGATCATGGAGATAATGATCCGGACGGCCAGAGAGACCGTCCCTCCGACCACGCCGGACAGAAATGCGACTTCTCCGAATTCTGTCTGGCCGCGCTGTCGGAACATAAAGGGAATGACCATACAGAGGAAACCGACATCGCCGCAATGGATGAGGGCAACCGTTGCCATCAGGCTTCCCAGGACCAGGCCCGTCGCGCGTAGGACACCGTTGTTGACCCCCATCGCCTTCATTTCCATGTCGTTGAATGCCACGGCATTGAACCGGAAACGAAGGAAAAACATGGGGATCAAAGTCAATGCCGAACAGGTCAGGAACACGATCATGCTGATCATGTCCTGATAGAGGACGTCGCCGTTTGCCAGCGCGGTATAGATCTCCAGCAAACCGGTCTCGTCGGCCTGTAAGCGCAGCTGGTAGTACTGCATGATGACTCCGCCCAGCTGGGTGATCATCATGCCCGCAATGATCGTCCCTTCCACAGAGAACTGTCCCAGTCGCTTCCCGGACAGTCTGCCGGCCGCAAAAGCGATCAGCACAAGGATGGTCGCGGCGGTATAGCAATAGGCATACCGCATGGGCAGATGCGCTTCCGCCTCCAGCTGAAAAGCGAGGACAAACAGAACGTTGCCAAAGCTGACTCCGGTCGAGACGCCGAGCATGTTGGGCGATGCGATCGGGTTTTTGAAGATCGTCTGGAACATGGCGCCGCCCACACAGATGATCACGCCGGACAAAAAGGCGATCAGCGACAGTTTGAATCGGGCGACCGTTTCGTAGTAATAAGGCAGGCTGTCCCGCAGCGCATCCGCGTCGAACTGATCTTGGAACAGTGATAAAAACGGGATGCGGAACATCGCCTTCAGATTGGCATAGGTTTCCGCCGGGACAAAGGCATTGGCCCCCGTCCTGAAATTCAGACTGAATAAAAACAATTCAACGGCCAGGATCAGAAGCAGGATGTTTCGGATCTTTTTCCATTTTCTGGAATAGAGGAATGCCCTGCTCGGACGACCTTTCCGCAGAGTCCGGAGGCCGTTGACCTGTGCCATGGCTCTGGCATTCCGCTCGATCGCGGTCTTGGGTTGCTTAGCCATATGACCTTCCCCCTTTCCCTTTTGCGAGAGAGTAGATCATCATGGCACAGCCCATGACACTGACGAAAAGATTCAGATAACTGTTGTATCCGAACCAGAACGCAATGTTATAGACCAGCAGTAACAAGATGGCTCCTACGCTCATACACATGGGGATCAATTTCCGAAAATCGGGGCCGGTGAAACGGCGGCAGATCTGGGGAACGATAAAGCCGACGAAGCCGATGGCGCCGCAGAAGGCATAGACGATGGCCGCCATCAAAGTGCCCACCGTGATCAGGGCGGTGCGGTAGAAACGCACGTTGACGCCCATGGTGGCCGCCTCCTCTTCCCCCATGACCAGCACATTCAGTTTGGGGCTGATCAGCAGAAGCACAAGGAGGCAGGGCACCAGAACGACTGCCATCATGATGAGGTGATAGACGGTGATGACACGGTCGAAACTGCCCATCCCGAAAACGCGGAGCGCTCTCCAGCGGGTATCGACCGGGTCCATATACATGAAGTAGTATTCGATGATCGAAACGATGGCGCCGGTAAAAGAGGAAAAGACGATACCGGCAAACAGGATGTTGCCGCCGGAGAAGGACCCTTTTCCAAGCAGGGCCGCGATGCCGGAGACAATCCAGATGGCGATGAGGCTGCCCGCGACGGCAAACAGCTGCTGTTTGTTCAACTCCCAGATCGAAAGAGAATCCACCTGTTCCGCCGTGTTCTGGGTGATGATGGTTTCCGTGACGACATGGACACAGAAAAGCGTATAGAGCGCGTTGCCCAGAGAAGCGCCCGCCTGGACGCCCATCGTCGTGGGTGACGCGATGATGTTTTTGAAACTGCCCTGGAAAACGCAGCCGGCAGAGGCCAGCGCAGCGCCGGAAAGAACGATGATCGTGTACCGGACCAGGGTGATGGAGTATCCGTTTTTCTTTTCTCCGTTCAGGAAAGAGAGGAAATTCTGGAGTTTGACCTGCTGCATCGACAGGATGACGGCCAGATTTCTCTGCGTTGCCGCCGGGACCACATAGAGCAGGACCGAAAAAGCATAGAGCAGAAACATCAGGATAAAGGCGACCGCGACCGCTCTGTTGGCATTCTTCACTTTCTGCCGGCGGACCTGTTCCTGTCTCAAACGGGTCAGCTGTTCATCTTCAGCGGGGCGCAAAGTGATGTTGTTCGCGTCCGGACGCCTTGCCCGCAAATTCACTTTTGCCACTGCCCCACCTCATTTCTCTAAGATTTCGTTTCCGTCAGATGCCGTTTCGAATCGTGTCCAGGTCTGCCTGCGAAAGCGACACACCGTAGAAAGTGCTGTAGAAATAGCTCACTTCTGTCTGGACCGCCTGGAACGCGGCTTCCGGAGACGCGTTGTTCAGGAAGATCTGTTCCGCCCAGAGCTCTTCAAGCGGAGCTTCGGGAGAACCTTTGATCCAGGAACCGATGCCGTAGGGGTTGACAATGATCTCATACTCCCCATGGATGTTGGAGAACGCCATCGTATCGCCGTCGACGCGGCCGAAACCGTGCTGGTTGTTCTCGCCATAGGCGTTATAGCCCCAGTTTGTCCAGGCATCGTTTTCCTGCATCCTCGATTTTGTATAGTTGGAATCCACCAGGATCTTATTGAAACTTCCGGTCCCGATATAACCGCCGTTGCTGGTCATGAAGTCGGATTGCGCTTTGTAGATCGTACCCTTGTTCCCGCCGTTGACATTCCCGTATACAGTCGCGTTGGTAAATGGTACGACCGGCAGGTCTCGGGAGATGCCGTTGTCGGGGACCAGGACTGCGTTGTTGGCGACACCGGCAAGACTCAGATAATAGGATGCGGGACTGGTCCGCGTGGAAAAGCCCGTGTGGACATAGGCCACTCCGGGGCCGGCCAATTCCGTTTCTGCCGTATCGTCCCAACCCTCGATGAGGATGGTGTGCTGACCGGTATCGGCGTATGCGTTCACAGAATCGGTGAAGGTCCCGTCCTGATCCAGATTCCACTTGTCGGCGCCGCTGTAGGTCTGTTTTTCCTTGCCGTCGACGATGCTTTCCATCCATTTGATATACTCGGCGGCCATGTCGTTGGCATTTTTCGCGCCGGGGACTTTGGAGCCTTTGCCCAGGACTTTTCCGATGGTTCGGACATTGTTCTTGATATTGTTCGTCGTATTAAACAGGCTCAGCGGGACGGTATAGATGCCTTTTTGATTCAATGCCGTCAGCTGCGCGTCTGTGAAGGACTGGAACGTGTTGCTGTCCGCGTCGGCGATGTAGAACACGGCTTCCGGATTCGTGGACAGAAGCTGCTGGAACTGCGAGTCCGTCATGGCGGACTCGCCTTTTTTCTCCCAAAGGCCTTTCACCTTGGCAAAGTCCGGGAAGAACTGCGCGAAACTGTTCGTCGTAAAGCTTGCCGAAGACGCCAGAAGCCGGTTCGCGCCGCCAAGCATTTCCACGTACAGGGCGACATCGCCCACGGCGGCAACGGTAGCCACATCTTCCGGAAGATCCTCCCGGTTGACCGCTTTTCGCTCGACTGCCTTATTGTGTGCTGTCGGGTCTTCGCTGACACCGGGCACTTCTCCGGTCCCTTTGTTGGTATTGCTCTGGCTCTGAGAAGAAGGAGCGGCAGAAGTCCGACTCCCGGTCCTGGCCGAAGTCTGCCGGCGGGAGCTCGGCTGGGGCCGAGTGGCGGAGACTCTTGTCTGATCTGCCTGCTGAGGGGCCTCCTGTTTGGTAGTCTGAGGCGGCAGTGTCGTATCCTCTTCCGAGTGTTCTTCATCGTTGTCCGTCTGCTGGTTGTTCGGGTCTACTTCCCCGTCCGCCGAATAGACGGTCTGCTCCAGCACCGGGCTGTGGCGGCAGGCAGAAAGAGAGAGGACCATGACCATGGCCAGCAGGACGCAAAGGATGCGTTTCAGCTTTTCTGACATGCTCATGCCCCTCCTTTCGAAAACTAAAAATTGACATAAAAAAGAGCAGACTCCGAGACGGAAGTCTGCTGACAATGCAAAATATGGTGTTATGATCCCCCGAAATCCACCTAACGCACACTTCTTCTCAAACACGGAAGGCCGCTCCGTTTCCAGGACGACCCTGTCGGACAGGGACCATGCCGGGTAACCCGCTCCGGGTTAGGTCCGTAGTCTCGAAGTATGTTCACTTTTTCGGTCTGCATACAGGAATGCAACGCTTTATATTATAAAGTAGATTTTTACGAAAGTCCAGTTTAAGATAAGCATTGCTTTGTTAAATATTTGTCCTATCCGGACGCAAAAAACTTGTGTTAGACTTCTGCCTGCAGATATGGTATGATAATGAGGTGTATAGACTTCTTTTACGCAGTATCTTGTATATTCTGATATTTTGGATGGTGAACAGTTATGAAATGCCCGTATTGTGGTTGTGAAGACAGCAAAGTCATCGACTCCCGCCCCACCGACGAAGGGGAACGCATCCGCCGTCGCCGCGAGTGCACGAAGTGCGGAAAGCGCTTTACCACCTATGAGATCATCGAGTCGGTACCGCTGGTCGTCGTGAAGAAGGACGGCACCCGGGAAAGCTTTGACCGCGTCAAGCTCTTCAACGGTCTCCTGCGCGCCTGCGAGAAACGTCCGGTCCCGGTGGAAACCATCGAAAAGGCCGTCAACGATATCGAGGCCCAGCTCCAGAATTCCCTGGAGAAAGAGATCACCTCCGAGAAGATCGGCGAACTGGCCATGGAAAACCTCAAAGCCATCGACGAAGTCGCCTATGTCCGCTTCGCCTCCGTCTACCGTCAGTTCAAAGACGTCAGCACCTTCGTGGACGAAGTCACGAAACTGCTCAACGAGAAATAAGCAAAATAGAAATGCTCCCCGTTTTGGGGAGCATTTTTTATTGTCTGATATCCCATTGGGCGATGAACTCCTTCGCGAAGTCCGTCTTCGGGGTGCGGAACTGCTCGGTATCCGTGTACTCGATGACCTTTCCCCCGTCCATGAGCAGGACTTTCGTGGAGACCGCCATGGCCTGGGCGGGCAGGTGGGTGGACAGGAGGAGCGTGGTGCCGTGTTCTTTACAGTGATCGACCAGCGCGTTCTCCAGTCCCCTCGCCGTCTGGATATCCACAGCGCTCAGGGGTTCATCCAGCAGCAGAGTCGGCCAGTTGCCGGCCAGCATGCGGGTAAAGCACATGCGCTGTTTTTCGCCGCCGGAAAGCTCGGAACTCTTTTTGTCCTTCAGCTCGGTCAGCTGACACTTTTCAAGCAGCTCATCCAG
>JAEIGA010008483.1_pt1 | contig 15582 bp, 26 predicted proteins | sample 9270691 | NCBI WGS metagenome assembly JAEIGA01 (sample SAMN17057246, study PRJNA624740) | gut metagenome | biome: biome; isolation source: fecal sample | host: Bos grunniens | place: China: Xizang | collected 2019
GTGAGACCAAAGAAGCTGTGAATGCAAGGCTGGAGATGCTGAGAATGATCACGAACGTCGGGATAGTACAACCGAAGCAAAAGAATGACGATGAGTAAGAAAGAACAGGAACGCCCACGTTTCCGATGTGACAAGTGCGGCTGCATATGGGTATATCACGAGCCGATGTGCATTGTATGCGGCACACTTGGAACGGCGTTAAACAAGAGAGCAGAACGGATTTTAAGAAAAATGCAAAGGAGTGAAGAAGAATGAGACTATTGAAAGAAGATGAGGTTTTAGACATCATCGAGCGTGTAACGAATGATGCTGTTAAGAATAAAAAGCCAAAATATCTGATACAGAAAAGAATAATTGCTGAAATTGCAGCTTTAAAATCTGTTGATGCAGAGCCTGTCAGTCAAGGAATGTGGATTTATAACAGATATACTCAAGCGTTTCCGTGGAAATGTAGCAAATGCAATTATGATACTGTTGCACGATTTAACTTTTGCCCGAATTGCGGGAGAAGAATGGTAGGTGAGATAGAATGATGCTGATTGATGCAGATAAATTGATTGAAGAGATTGATGAAGAAATTGAATATGGAACAGAAAGAATAGAAAAACATTTTGACGATGCAGATAAATACATCACGAAAGGGCTTAGGATTGCCCGAAAGGATATACTGGCGCAGCCGACAATAGATGCAGCACCGATTAAGCATGGGAGATGGATACGGGTAATAGCAGAGGACTACGAATGCTCGGAGTGCAAAGCTGCTGTATGGTCAGGAAAAGCAAATCCGATAAGCAATTATAAGTATTGTTGGCGATGCGGTGCAAAGATGGAGGAATAAAAATGCAAATCAATTTTAACTACGGGGCGTTATCTGACCCATTAGAAGAGCAGGCAAACAAACAAGGATTTACGCTTGGAGAAAAGGCAGAACTCTTTGAAAAAATGGCGTATGGCTTGGTGTTGAATATGATACACGGGACTTTAACGCATAGCCAGTATGAGAAAGCGATACAAAGGCTACACAATAAAGTTATCAAAGAGGTAAAGTTAATAGAAAGTGAGGAGTGATAGCAATGAAACTAATAGATGTTGATGAACTGAATAAGAAAATAGAAAGCCCTGAATATAGCATATATTCCGCCGGACAAAGAGCAGAATGGATAGAAGAATGTATTAGAAATGCTCCAGAAGTTGAAATAGATGATTATTGGTATCAGCGATATCACAGGCTATATTTCGCCCTTGCAAGTCTAAGGGATAGGATAGAGCAAGAACAGTTCTTCAATCAGCGTGCAGGGCGTGAGTTATGGAATGATAAGCCGAAAGATGTGCAGGAAAGGGATATAGAGAGTTCCGATAAGTTATATGGTGCTTTGATAAAGATGATAGATGATTATTACAAGGAGGTGAAATAATGGAAATCAAGGTATGTGATAGATGCGGCGATCAAATCAAACAAAGTGATGTGATGAATAGAATATGCCTAATAAAAAGCACTATGTTTGGATATCTCCCTGTTACTCCAATAAGAAACATAGATTTGTGCCAGAGATGTTTAAATGATGTGCTTAAATTTATAGCAAAAGCACCGAAGGAGGATAACAATGACAGTAAAACAGAAATGTGAGTGTGAGCAGATATGCAAGCATTACGGCATAGAAAGCCAAAAGCTGATGCTTATGGAGGAATGCGCAGAGCTTATTCAGGCGGTATCAAAGTTGACACGGGCAGAGCAGGGCGGCAAAACATTTGATAAAACGTCTGCAAAGCTTAACCTTGCTGAAGAATGCGCTGATGTAATGATTATGATACAGCAGATAATGCAACAATATTTCAGGAACGAGGCAGAGCAACGGCTACAATACTTCATCAAGGAAAAGCTGGAACGGCAGATTAAGCGTATCGAAAGCGAGGGCTGATATGACAACATCGGACATCACAAAGAAATACAAGCAATTGCAGGAAAAGCTTGAATGCATAGAAAATCAGCTATACAAGCGCAAGGTATATGACAGCGTGCAAGGTTCAAGCGGTGCGCCTGCATACAGCAAAGTCACGAAAAAAGTCGAGGGCTACATTCACGGCGAGGGTTCGATCAATCTGATAGCAGCACAGAAAGACGTTAAACAGCAGATAGCGGAAATTGACATCTTTATTGCAGGCATACCGATACATGATTACAGACGGGCGTTAGAGATGTTATGTTATGAGGGCTTCAAGACGTGGGAAGAGGTCGGCGATGCGATGCAAACAGACGGTGACAATCTGCGGCGAAATGTGGCGAATTATCTTAAACGGCTTAATTGTGGAAAATAAACAAACAAGGGATATATTTTTTTACATCACTTTACCGCCGTTTTACGGTGTTTTCCTTGTAAATACGTTTATGATATGGTAAAATTAAAATGGGCATAAAGACTAAAGGTATTTGTTTTTTTCCTGACTTATTTTATTTCCCACAACCTTTCACGAGGGCGAAAGCCCTCACACGCTCGGTCATTAATGCAGGCTATACCGCCGCCTGATTGGTGGAATTCCAATGCTGAGCACCAGCAGCTTATATACATTGCGGCGTTCTGATAGGTGTTCGCTTGATAAGCCTATCTCCAAAGTTTTTATTTTTTCTGAAAACTCCTTTATATCACAAGCCTTGCTGCAATCGGCAGGGCTGGAAAGCGTTTATAGGGGTGTTCGCATAAACCCCTTGCCAACTCTATCAAGAGTAACTTACTTCTTATTCTGACAGGATTTGTCTCCTCAAACCTCCTCGATTATTCGGGGAGGAATTTTTTATTTGTGAAAGGGCAAACAATGAACATTATCGAAAAACGCATTGATGAGCTTATCATGTATGAAAATAACCCAAAGATACATACAGATGAGCAGATAGACAAGATAGCAAAGTCAATCGAGCTTACAAAAGGGCTTAGACAGCCGATTGTGATTGATAAAGATAATGTTATTGTTGTAGGTCACGGCAGAGTGCAGGCGGCTATGCAGCTCGGATATGAAACAGTACCGTGTGAGCTTGCAGATGACTTGACAGATGAAGAAATCAGGGCTTACAGACTGATTGACAATGAGCTTGCAAAGGGCGAGAGTGACCTTGATTTGCTTGAACAAGAGCTTGCAAGTTTTAATGACATTGATATGGGCGAGTTTTTTGATGATGAGGAAATCGAAACAGAGAGTGATGATATAAATGCAAACAATCGATCACAACGCAAAGAAGCGAATTATAGCGAAAATATCTCAATTATAATTGATTGTGATGACGATGAACAAGCTGAACAAATATATAATCAATTGATAGAGGATGGATATAAATGCCGTATTTCGACATTATAAAAAGCAATGATATAAAAAATACTTTTAGAGTGTCCAAAATTAAAGCTGATTTTGACGTAAGCGATGAGCATATTAAAGAGCGTTTTAAGGGCGAAATTGTAATGCCTGAAAAATGGAATATAGGAGTTATTGTGGGGGGGTCGGGCATAGGTAAAAGCACAATAGCAAAAGAACTATTTGCTGACAGTTACATTGAAGAATACAAATACACACATAGTAGTGTTATAGACGATATGCCTAATGTGGATATAAATTCAGTTTATAAGATGTTTTATTCTGTTGGATTTGGGAGTGTTCCATCTTGGTTAAAGCCATATTCCGTGTTGAGTAATGGCGAAAAAATGAGAGTCGATTTGGCAAGAGCACTATTAAGTAATGATTTTGTTGTTTTTGATGAATTCACAAGCGTTGTGGATAGACAAATAGCGCAAACAGCTTGTATTGCAATAAACAAAGCTATCAAGAATAGTGATAAGAAATTTATCGCTGTAAGTTGTCATTATGATATATTAGAATATCTACAACCCGATTGGATATTTGACACGAACAAGATGCAAAGTTTTTTTGGAACAAGCCACGACCGCAAAAAATCTATGAAATCAGAAAATGCGAACGTGGCGAATGGCAAAAATTTAAACGCTATCATTATTTAAGTGATGATTTATCAAGTTCTGCAATGTGCTATGGATTATATGATAAAGATGATATAATAGGTTTTTGCGCTGTATTACATCAACCTCACGGAAAAATAAAAAATCTTAAAAGATGTAGCAGACTTGTTGTTTTACCAGACTATCAAGGAATTGGACTTGGAACAAAATTTTAACACAAATAGCAGATTATTACAATTCAATGCACTATGAATTTTCGATAGTTACAAGTGCAAGAAATATGATTTTAGCACTAAAAAAATCAAAACAATGGAAAATGATAAGATATAGCGTCTCAAGATATTCATCAAATAAGAATGCAATAGATTATAAAAGAAAAACATTAAGAAATAATTGCAAAACGGCATCATTTATATATGAAAAAATAACGAGGTGAGACAATGGCTAAGGCAGGCAGAAAAAGCCTTATAGATGAATACTTAACAGAGGACGGGCTTTTGCTGCTTGAAGGCTGGGCGAGAGACGGCTTGACAAATGAAGAAATAGCCGCAAATATCGGTGTGACCTCAAAAACGCTGTATGAATGGATATCAAAGAAACGTGAAATAGGTGACGCCCTAAAAAGAGGAAAAGCCCCCGTTGATATAAAGGTCGAAAATCAGCTTTTAAAGTCTGCTTTGGGCTTTAAGGTGATGGTGAAAAAGGCTGTAAAGGTAAAGACAAAGAAGAATAAGCCGGGTGTCGGGCTGATTGAAGAAGAACACATTGAAATGGTGGACGAGGAACAATACATACCGCCTGTTCCTGCTGCACAGTTCTTTTGGCTTAAAAACAGACGCCCCGACAAGTGGCGAGAAAAGCAGGATATCAATGTGAATACTATAGACGATAAGACAAGAGCAGAGGTTGAGGCGATGCTGAATGAGCCTGACGAGACAGAAAGCGATTAGCATACTTAAGAATAATCCCGTCAAGTTCGGGCGAATGGTGGGCTTTAACAGGCTTACCGAGCTGCATAATGAATGGATCATTGATATGGTATTCGGTGATGATGACGAGACCCTGCAAGCGCACAGAGGCAGCTACAAGACAACGTGCGTGTCAATTGCCTTGACAATTATATTGATAACAGCCGTCAATGACAAGACGGCTTTTTTGCGTAAGACAGATACCGATATCAAAGAGGTAATAAGTCAATGCAAGAAAATACTTGAACACCCTGCAACGAGATATTTTGTGCAATCAATATGGGGCGTTGATTTAAAGCTAACAAAGGCAACGGCGAACGAAATATCAACGAACTTAACAAATGACCCGAGAGGAACGGCACAGCTTGTGGGAATGGGCTTGGGCGGTTCTTTGACGGGCAAACACTTTGACAGGATATTCACGGACGATATCGTAAATATACAAGATAGGATAAGCAGAGCAGAGAGAGAGCGCACAAAGCTTGTTTATCAAGAGCTGCAAAACATCATCAACCGAGGCGGCAGGATATTCAATACGGGAACGCCTTGGCACAAAGAGGACTGCTTTGAGCTTATGCCGAACCCGATTAAATATGATTGCTATTCGACAGGACTTATAAACGATGAAGAGCTTGAAGAATTAAGAGATAATATGCTCGGGTCGCTGTTTGCGGCAAACTATGAATTAAAGCACATAGCAAGCGAGGATGTTATATTTGCAATGCCGATAATGAACGCCGACAGAGAGCTTGTAAAAAGCGGTCAGTTAAGCCATATAGACGCTGCATACACGGACGGGGCAGATTATACAGCCTTTACCGTTGTGCGCAAATTCAAGGGTAAATATTACGTTTATGGGCGATTATGGCACAAGGCTGTTGACAAGATAGAGGACGAGATAATTGCAGATTACAAGGCTTTATTATGCAACAGACTATACTGCGAGAAGAACGCAGACAAGGGATTGCTTGCAAAGGAACTGAAACGCAAATATAACATACCTGTCGGAACGTATCACGAGAGCGAGAATAAATTTCAAAAAATCGTCACTTACCTTAAGTGGGCGTGGAAAGATGTTATATTCGTTGAGGGTACGGACAGAGAATACATTGAGCAGATATGCGATTATAACGAATTTGCAGAGCACGATGATGCCCCCGACAGCTTGGCGAGTGCAATAAGGAAATTATGGAACGTTATGGATAATGTACCGATAAGGTGGTAATAAATGAAAACATATCAGGACTTAGAAGCCGTAAAAGGCAACGAAACAGAGCTTAAAAACTTTATTTTGTCGGCTATTACAGAATATATCAACAGCGATGATTACAAGATAGCGACAGAGAGCGAGCTGTACTACAAAAACAGAAATCCCGAGATTGAAGCGACTGAAAAGATAGTATACGATTTGAATGGTCTTGCACATAAGGATGAATTTTCGCCCAATAGCAAGATAAAACAGAACTATTACTTTATTCTTATCAATCAGGCGGTAATGTATACGCTTGGTAATGGTATAGCGTTTGACAATGAGGCAACAAAGGAAAAGCTCGGCGGTGATGCTCTTGACAGCGTTACAAGAAAGATATTGACCGATGCGATGATATCAAAAGTCGGTTGGGGCTTTTATCACGATAACAAGATTGATTATATCCCATATAGGCGGTTCTTAGGCTTGCCCGATGAATTTGACGGCAGCATTAAAGCGGGAATATGGTTCTTTAAGATTGATAATAACAAGCCTTTATCTGTTATCTTGTATGAGCTTGACGGCTACACTAAGTATAGACAGATACCGGGGCACGACTTAGAGATAGTTGAGCCAAAAAGAGCGTACAAGTCAATAGCTAATGTTGCAGAGGTAGATAGAGAGGATATAGCATTCCTGAATTATCCGAGTTTTCCGATAGTACCGCTGCATAACATTAACGATCAATCGTCATTTGTTGGCGTTGGCAATATTCTCAAAGCCCTTGACGAGATGCTATCAAAAATGGTTGATAACGTGTCACAGGGCGATTTAATCTATTGGGTACTGCGGAATTATGGCGGTATGAGTGAGAATGACGCTGAAATGTTCGTCAATAGGCTTGTTAAATCTCACACGGTGCAGGTCGAAGATGACGGAGATGCAACCCCTCATCAGATCGAAGTACCGTATGAGGCAAGCGAAGCGACAATCGCTGAGGTAAAGAAAGCATTATTCGACGGAATGATGGGCGTGGACACAGCGCAGATATATTCGGGAAACACAACAGCAACGGCTATAAATGCGGCGTATGAGAATTTAAACATCAAAGAAGCTCTGCTTGAATATGAGATAGGCGACTTTTTAAGAAGAATATTTAAGGTCGCAGGAATACCCGAAACGGAGAGTTTCCATATAACGCCGATGAAGACAATCAACAATCAAGCTGACGTTCAAGCGGTAATAGCTGCATATAGCATTTTAGGCGATGAAGCAACAACAAAGAAGCTGTGCGAGCTGTTCGGAATGATTGATAGCTTTGAAGAAATCCAACGCTCAAAGATAGCGGACGGCTACAATGCGTTTAATTCAAATGAGAACGCCCCTACAAGTGAAAATGAGGGCGAGGGCGAGTAATTTATCAAATAAATCAAATCACGCTTAAAACGGCGTTTATTTGCGTTTGGGGGCATTTATGAAAGAAATCATATTTGATATAGGTCACGAGGAGACCGAAGAGCTGCTCAAACAGACAGAAAAGCAAATTGATAACGTATATCGGCAGGCTTACAAGGAATTGAAGAAAAAATCTGATGATTATATGTCGCAATTTCTGAAAACGGACGCTGAGAAACGGAAAGCGATGCAGGAAGGCGAGATAACCAAAGACGAATACAGGCAATGGAGGCAAAGTCATCTGCTGACAGGTCGGCGGTGGGTGTCAATGCAGGAGAGCATTGCAAATGACCTTAACAGCTCAAACAAGATAGCGGCAAGCATTATAAACGGACACTTGCCCGATGTTTACGCTATCAATATCAACTGGGCGACATATCAGCTTGAACACGATTTTAAAATTGATACATCATTCACGCTGTATGACCGGCAGACGATGGAGCGGCTGTTAAGAGATGACCCCGATTTATTGCCGTGGCAGGCAAGGATAAACACGCCCGAGGATATACGATATCAGAAAAGGCATTTAAACTCGGCTATGATGCAGGGTATTCTTCAAGGTGAAACAATCCCGGAGATATCAGAGCGGCTTGCAAGCTCACCTTGCAGAATGAACGCAAGAAATGCTGTAACGAATGCAAGGACAATGTATACAAGTGCACAAAACGGCGGCAGGATTGACGGCTATAAGCGTGCTGAGAATATGGGAATACATTTAAAGAAACAATGGCTTGCAACGCTTGACGGGCGCACAAGGCACGAACACAGACAGCTTGACGGACAAATAGTCGGAACAGATGAGAGCTTTGAGGTTGACGGCTATGAAATAGAGTTTCCGGGAGACCCGAAAGCGGCGGCGGAAATGGTCTATAATTGTCGATGCACAATGCGCTCGGTACTTGATGCGCTTGATAAAGGCGGATATACGGAGTATGAGAAGAACGGCAAGCTCGGAGATATGAGTTATGAAGAATGGAAGAACGAGCATAGCGGAAAAGAGTTAGCAAATGAATATAAGGATATATACGAAGAATATAACTCAAATTCAGGAAAAATAAAGCAAACTCTATCGGGTGTTGAAGAAAAAAGGCGTTCGCTTGATTATGAGGTGGGTACAATAGTTGATAGGCAAGGAAACCTAATAAAGGAAATTAAAGGCGAAGATCACTCTGTATCTGTTGACTATAATCTTGAAGATTTGATATTCACACATAATCACCCGGGGGGCGGCAATTTTTCAGAGGGTGATATTAAGTCAATGCTTGAGGATAAATTGCTTGAATTGAGGGCAAGTACACCGCAAGGCACATATTTTTCACTCCTTAGAACATCATCTTCAACATATGATTTAGAATTTTGGGAAGAATACAAGAAAAATGTCAAGTTTACAAAGGCGATGAACGCCGTAAGAGATGATATAATAAGCGGAAAATTGCCGAGAGATATTGAAAAAACAAAAGGATTTGGGATATATACAGAATATATGTCCAAACTTGCAGATGATTTCTTGATAAATAACGCTGAAAAATACGGCTATATCTATTCAAAGGGCGTGGTTAAATGAGATATGGTGCAATTGATAAGGAAATTGAGGAAAAAATAAAAGAAATCGAAAAAGCGATAGGCAGGAAATTAACAAATGCTGAAAAAAACGCTATTAAGAGGACAGAGGAATAAATGGCTGATTTTCAAGTACAATTTATTGATAACTCAGGCGAGTTTGAGCAAGCCTTAGATGATAATTCAGAGGCTATACTTGAAGCTATAGGTCAGCTTGCAGAGGGATATGCAAAGCAGACTATTACAGAGGAAAGCAGAGTTGACACGGGGCAATATAGAAACAGCATAACGCATACTTATGAGCAGAGCGAAAAGGCTGTATATATTGGGTCAAATCTTGAACACGCTGTATGGAATGAGATAGGAACGGGCATATATGCGAGTGAACCGGGCGGCAGGCAATCGCCTTGGTGGTATCAAGACAGCAAAGGCAATTGGCATAAGACAAGCGGTATGAAGGGCATACACGCTTTGAGAAATGCAGCAGCAAATCACAATAATGAATATAAAACATTGATTGAAAAAGGGCTTAAAGGCGAATTATGAGGGCGATTTATAACCGTCCTCTTATTTGTTGTTTATATGTGTTATATAGCGATATATGGCAGATATAAGCAACAATACACCGTTGCTTGAAGAACATCAACAAATGGGCGATACACAGCCCACCGAAACAAAGGAGTTGTTAATTTATGGCTTTTAGGGTAAAGCAGATTGAGAAAATCTTATCGGACAGCGGAATGCCGCTTGAAAACATTAACAAGTGTGCAGAGGATTTGTGCAAGCGTCACGCTATTGACCTTGACGAAATCAAGGAAGAACGTGACACGCTTAAAACGGAAAATGAGGAACTGAAAAAGGCCTCAGGCGACCTTGAAAAGGTGCAGAAAGAGCTTGATGACATCAAGAAAGCTGATTACAAGTCAAAATATGAAAAGCTTGTAAGCGATAACAAGGCAAGAGATGAGAAAGAGCTTACTGACAGACTTATCAAGGAACTTTGCAAGGGCGAGGGCTACACCGAAAAGGGAACGGCAAAAATTATGAAATTCAGCGGCGCACAGGGCAAGATCAAGCTAAAAGACGGCAAGATAGATAATATCGATGAAATCAAAAAGCTGATAGCTGATGATTGGAGCGAATACAAAGGCGAGATAAAGGAGAAAGGCGTAGACTTACCGACACCGCCCGAGGGTAATGCAACACCCGCGAAGAAGCCGAGCAGAGCCGCAGAACTTGCGGCAAAGTACCATGCTAACTTATATGGCAACAATGAAACGAAAGGAGAAACACAAACATGAGCATGATTAAGAATGACAACACAGCAAGAGCATTCAACGCAGGCTATTTTCTTGCAACTCCCGAAGATGCGGAAAAGAAAACAAGACAGCTTGCACAGTCGGGCGCATCAACCGTAGGCGCAAGAAAGATAGTAAAGGCAGGCACAATCTATCCTGCAAACGATGCAACAGCAGAGGGCTTTGTATTCGAGGACTTTGATGTAACAAACGGCGATGTTGCAGGCTCTGTTGTGCTTAGTGGCACAGTATATGAGGACAGGCTTCCCGTTGCAATGGAAACAGCCGCAAAGAATGCGCTTATTGCAAAGGGCTTTAAGTTTATCGAAGCTGCGCCTTCGGTAACAAGACCTTACTAAAAGAAAGGAGACAACAATAATGAGTGAATTTAATGGATTTATTCCGCAGGACGAATGGCTTAACGTTGGCTTCAACGTAACAAGACAGAATGACCCTATTGACAAGCTTTTTGGTGATGAAAAAACTGACAATATAACTGCAAAATGGCAGTCTATTGCCAATGAATATCAGGTGCCTATGATGGCAGAATTCCACGGCTTCGATACAGAAGCACAGCAGACATTCAGAGTACCCGTTGACAATCACGAAATTGAAAAGGGGCTTATCAAGGTTAAGGTTAATCAGTCGGAGCTTCTGAGAACATACAAAAGAGCAGGCGTACAGGGTGACAGACAGCTTGCAGACTATGTGCTTAATGACGGCATAAGGCTTGCAGAGCAGGTATTTACACGCTCAAAGGTTGCAAAAAACGAACTTATGGCAACTGGTAAGGTTACAATCAAGGAAAACGGCCTTGATCTTACGATTGATTATGGCGTTCCTGCTGATAATCTTGCGTACACAATCGATACAGACGAAGATGTATTCGGTCAGATACAGTCTATCTTTGATGCAGCAAATGCAAACGGCGTTACAATAACCGGAATGATGACATCAAAGAAGATGATTACACTTCTGAGAAAATCCGCAAGCGTTCAGATCGCTATCAACGGCACAGCTGCAGCAGGTGCAACAGTTAAGAGGTCGGCATTTGATGATTATATGGAAGCTGAATTTGGCATTACAACAATAATCACAAACGATCAGACATACGGCGCATCTGCGGTGGTAGGTGCAGACGGCAGGCCTACAATCACAACAAAGAGATATTATCCCGATAACAAGATAACATTCTTTGCTACAAATCCTGCAGGCAAGATGGGTGTTGGCCTTTGGGGTGATGCTCCTGAGGTTGACCTTGCAAAGCTTGGAGATAGCGTAACAACTGAGGCATCTGTATCACCTTTCGTATATGTAACACAGTATAAAACAGATGACCCGGCAGAGATATGGACTAAGGCAAGCGCATTATTTGTTCCTGTGCTTTACAACCCTAACAGCATCTTTGTTGCAACTGTAAACCCTTAACAGGTGTTGCCGTAACACCCGAAAGCGGCAGCACCGAGATGTTCGGGGCACTTGTATCTGATATGCAGAGCAATGTAAAGATTGCTAACAAAGCTATTACAGGTACACTTAAATATCTTGATGAGGGCAGCCTGCCCACAACTTGGGGCGCAGGTAACTTCTTAGCACTTAAGTTCAATGCTGATGATTGGTCGGCATACACAAGCGTTAAGGTAGGTCTTGATCCGTCACAGTCAAGCGGACTTGTCGAAATTCTCAATGACCCCGACAAGAACGGCGCATTCAAGATAACAAGTACATCTCAGAAGTTTAAAGTCGTTGCAACAGATGGCACGAACACAAAAATACAGACTTACGATCTCAGCGGCTTAACACTTGAAGACGAGGGCGTATAACTATGTATGAAGTATTATGGGCGTTTAAAGACTTGCAGGACGATGAATATCGCTATGAAAAAGGCGATAGTTATCCGAGAGCAGGCTATAAGCCTACTACAAAGCGCATAGACGAGCTTTCAGGCTCAAAGAATAAAAGGGGTAAACCTCTTATAAAAGCCGCTGAGGATAGCGCACAGAGCGTTACAGAGGCTAAGCCAAAAAGAGGGCGTAAAAAAGCATAAGGAAGGGGCAGGAGAATGACAATCAACATAGCAAATTATTGCGATGATTGCAAAAACTATTTTCTTAAAAACGGCGTGAGCGATATTCACACGGGTATTTATGAGATAAAGGACGGAAAAATCAGCAATGTGGATAATTTCCTCCTTGAAGGGCAGTATTTTGCAATCAAGGGCAGTAAGCTGAATGATGGTGTGTATATGTATACGCCCGAGGGTACAAAACTGCTGTTAGATGAAAATTTTAAGGGCGCAATATGGGATATGTCAATACCTCCTGCCTTTATTGCTTTTGTTGAGAGTGCAGAAGCGTATAAAGCAAAATGCAATGAGCTGTCAAAGACATATTCAGGCTTTCAATCCGAGAGTTTCGGCGGATATTCTTACAGTCTGCCGTCATCTGCTCCTGAATTTATGCAGGAATGGCAAACACGGTTGATGCGTGATTTCAGACGTTGGCGCAGATTGAGCGTTATGTGATCGGAGGCGGCTATGTTACCAAAACTTATGCAGGCAAGCGAGGGATACGGCACATTTAACGTGCTGAATTTCACGATTGTTGATGACCCTTACGGCGGATATAAAAAGACATATTCTATAGGGGCAACGTTTGAGGGCGTTTTGCATCTTGATGATAGTATAAACGCTCAAATAGCTGAAAAAAACGGCGTAACAGGGATTTATACGTTGACATTTGATAAGGGCTTTAATCTGCCTTGGCATACAGTGTTTTGTAGAGAAGGCGATACAAGCAAAGCCTATCGGGTTACGACAAAAGACGAAAACTCCACACCGACAACAACACCATTGAATTTACGGCAGGTCAGAGCCGAGGAATACGATATTTCCAAAGATACAGAGGGATAATATATGAGTTATTCAAGCGCATATAAGGCATATTGGCTGAGATACGGAATACCTGTGTACAACGAAAACACGGTACCTGATACAATACCAATGCCGTATTTAACATATCAGTATGCCGAGAATGGCTTTGATGATGGTGAGGTATATCTTACCGTTAATCTGTATTATCAGGGCGTATCGTGGCTTGAAGCAGAGCTGAAAGCGGACGAAATAAAGCGTGATATCTTAGGCTTTGGCGGCCGTGTAATAAAATGCGATGAAGGCTATATATGGATAAAACGAAGTTCCCCATTTATACAAAGGGTTTCAGACCCGAATGAAAATGTCCGTCACGTTGTGATAAATGTGACGGTTGAATTTTTATAAGAAAGGAGAGATAAAATGGCAAGTCATTTTAACATTCTGCCGAGTGATGTTCGAGATCAGATACAGATGAATGCAGGCGTACTGCTCACAACATTTGACCCGACAAACCCTTATGTAACACCGACAGACGATAAAATCATAGCTGTTACAACAGGCGGTATAAATCCTGTTTGCACACCTGAGATAACAGACCTCTTTGAGGACGTTGATAACGCCCCGAATAACACTATGGAGGGCGCACAGATAAGCGGCTATACTTGTACTATGGGCTTTACATCAATCAAGTTCAATGCTCAGAATATAGCATGGGCTGTCGGTGCATCTGACACAACAACGCTGTCAAACGGTGCAAAGAAGATAGTTCCGAGACGTGATATAGAGCTTACAGATTTCCGTGATATATGGTGGGTAGGTGATAAGGTCAACGGCGGTGCTATTGCTATATGCCTTAAAAATGCTATATCAACAGGCGGTTTGAACATTCAGACCACAAAGAATGGCAAGGGTACATCACAGACAACGCTTACAGGCTATGTTTCGGCTGCGGACGTGTCGAAAGCACCTATGGAATTTTACGACATTCCGCCTGAGGGTGGCACTGTAGACGGCGCAATTGAGCTTAACTATCACAGCATTTCAATTGCTGACGGTAATACAGCAACACTTGTGGCATCTGTATACCCTGTCGGCACAACTATAACATGGGATAGCTTAAACAGCGAGGTTGCATCTGTTGATAGCAATGGTGTAGTAACTGCTGAGAGCGCAGGCAACACCATAGTCAGAGCAACAATAACAGTACAGGGTGTAACATATATAGACACCTGCACAGTAGTAGTTCCGGCAACGGACTAAGAATGAGAAAATGCCGTCATAAGTCACCTTGTGGCGGCTTTTTTTGTATTAAATACGAGGTGAAACAATGAAAACACTCGCAAATTGTAATTTAAAAGAGTTTTTACAGCAAGCAAACAAAATCAGACACAAAGCGGCTGATTTTTATGAAATTATAGGCATTTCGGATATAAGAAAGATAATGCCTGTGTTCAAAGGCGATGAAACGCCCGAAGAAAAGGCAAAAATGCTCAATGAGCAGGGCAAAAAGAATTTGTCGGCTATAATTGACAAGTGCATTGAGGAAAACATCGATGCAACAGTTGAAATAGTCGGCCTTATGTGCTTTAAAACACCCGAGGAAGCGGCTGTAATGGACGCTACTGAGTTTATAGACGTTGTTTTTGAGCTTATATGCTCGGAAAGAGTTGTCAATTTTTTTACGAAAATGGCGAAATCGGGGCTGATAGATACGGCGAAGCTATAACAGCCATTGATTTTGAAAAAATAGAGGTTTTTGGCGAGGAATACGTCTCACAGCACGTTTGCCAGTATATAAAACGCTATTGCGAAGAACGAAGCTATAGGATATACGTTACATCTTGTTTACAGGCTATAGCGGAGAACACAACGCACTATGTGACAGGCAAGGGTATTGAAGATTACGGAAAATCAATGCAGAAATCATGGGCTGAGATTGTTGACCCGCCAAAGAGAACAAAAGAAGAAATAGAGCTTGAAAATGTAAACATTGATGAGTTTACATCTGAGATGTTTGAAAGAATAAGAGGAAGGAGGGCGAAAGAGTGAACGTTTTTGAAATATTTGCAAAAATCGGGCTTGATACAAGCGACTATGACAAGGATATCGACAAGAGCAAGGAAAAAGCGTCGGGGCTTGCAAGCTCGCTAAAAAAAGGCTTTGGGATAGCTACAAAGGCAGTGGGCGTTCTCACAACGGCAACAGGTGCGCTTGGCGGTGCTTTTGTAGCTGCAAGTGGTGATGTGGCGGCATACGGCGATAACATAGATAAAATGTCTCA
>JAEIGA010008484.1_pt1 | contig 15582 bp, 11 predicted proteins | sample 9270691 | NCBI WGS metagenome assembly JAEIGA01 (sample SAMN17057246, study PRJNA624740) | gut metagenome | biome: biome; isolation source: fecal sample | host: Bos grunniens | place: China: Xizang | collected 2019
CTTCCCCGAAAACCTGCGGGCCAGCGAAGAGCGCTTCATCACCTATTCCGCCGTCACCGCGCCGAGGCGGCGGCTCTACCTGTCCTGGCACCGGCTGAGCCTCGCCGGTGACAGCTACCTCCCCTCTGAACTCATCACCGCGGTGGAGCGGCTGTTCGAGCATTACCACGAGGTCGACACCGATCAGCTCTCTCCCGAATACTACGCGGAGACCCTGCCGTCCGCCTATCAGACTTACGCAAAACAGATCCGTTCGGAAGACCGGGCAACGCTGGCCGGCATCCGGGAGGCCCTCACCGGCCTCGACGAGGACGGCACCTACCAAAAGAGGCTGCAGTCCCTGGACGCGGTGCTCCGGCCCCGACCCTTCCGCATCGAAGACCCGTCCATCGCCACGGAACTTTTCCGGAAAGACATGTCGCTGTCCGCCTCCCGGGTAGACAACTACTACCACTGCGCTTTCCAGTACTTCTGCCGCTACGGCCTGAACGCCGAGCCCCGGAAGCGGGCCACCCTCGGCGCCAACCACTACGGCACCATCATCCACTACGTCCTCGAACAGCTGCTGAAGGAGACCGACAAGGCCGCCTTTGTCGCCTGTTCGCAGGAAGAACTGCGGGCACGGGTCGACCACTGGCTCTCCGTCTATGCGGAGCAGGACCTGGGCGGGCTCGACGACAAGACCACCCGCTTCCAGTATCTGTACAACCGGCTCACCCTCACCCTCTATGAGATCGCCGAACGGCTGCAGGAGGAACTGAAGGTCTCCGACTTTGTCCCCTCCGACTTCGAGCTCCCCATCCGGGACGGAGAGGAAGTCCCCTCCTATACCCTGGAACTGCCCGACGGCGGGACGCTGGCCGTCCGCGGCTCTGTAGACCGGGTGGACCTTTACGAACACGACGGAAAGACCTACGTCCGGGTCGTCGACTACAAGAGCGGCGGCAAGGAGTTCGAGCTCTCCGACATCCTCTACGGACTGAACCTGCAAATGCTGCTCTACCTGTTCACCATCGAGCAGAACGGCACCGGCAAATATGACGACATCGTGCCGGCGGGCATCCTCTACTATCCCGCCAAGCGCAAGACCGGGACCGTTGCCGGCCGGGACGCCCCCGCCGACACCGTCGACAGCAGAGAGCAGGCAAAAGACAAAGAAAACGGGCTGTTCCTGCGCGACGAAGACATTCTCGAGGCCATGGAGAACGGTCTCGAGGGCCGTTTCCTGCCTGTCAAACGGAAGAAAGAGGGGTTCACCTCCGAGAAGTCCCTGGCCTCCCTCTCCGAGCTCGGGCAGCTCCGCAAACGCATCGATTTTCTTCTGAAGAAAATGGCGACAGAGCTCCACGAGGGCGACATTGCCGCCGTGCCGGCTCTGCAGGAAGAGAAATACCTTCCCTGCGACTACTGCGACTACCGCTCCGTCTGCCGCCAGGACGAGCCGGAGCCCCGGGTCATCGACAAGATCTCGGACCGGGAAGAACTCATGGCGAGAATGAACGACGAGGAGGTGGAAGCGCATGCCGAATAACGTGAGATGGACTCCGGACCAGGAAAAAGCCATCGAAGCCCGGGGCGGCACCCTCATCGTCAGCGCAGCCGCCGGTTCCGGCAAGACCGCCGTTCTGGTGGAGCGCTGCATCCGCAGGCTCCTCGACGAAACCCACCCGTGCAATGCCGATGAACTCCTCATCGTCACCTTCACCCGGGCCGCCACCGCGGAAATGCGTACCCGCCTCTCCAAAGCCATTTCCGACAAGCTTCTGGAAGACCCGGACAACGAGCACCTGCAGACCCAGCAGATGCTCCTCCCCTCCGCGCACATCTGTACCATCGACTCGTTCTGCGGGAACCTGGTCAGAGAAAACTTTGAGCAGCTGGGCATTTCTCCCGACTTCCGCATGCTGGACGAGACCGAGGAAAAAGTCCTGCAGCAGAATGCCATGGACCAGGTCCTGGAGGAACTCTACACTGAACAGGATCCGGCCTTCACCCGCCTCGTGGAACTCCTGGCCACCGGCCGGGACGACACCTCTATCGAGGCGAACATCCGAAGGCTCCACACCTACTCCCGGGCCTACCCTTCCCCGAAACACTGGCTGGAGACCGGCCTCTCCCTGTTCGACGACCCGACCGAAGCCTATCAGATCATGAAGGCCTCCCTGCGGGAAGCCCTCGACAGCTGGGTCCTGCGCTGGGCCAATGTGGTCCGGCTGCTGGAAACGGAACAGGGGCACTCCGACCTCGACTACGCCGGGACGCTGGAGAGCGTGAAGGGGTACATCGCCCAGACGGAGGAACTGAAAGAACTCGTGGAAGCGGAGGACTGGGCCGCGTTCCGGGACGCCGTCCCGAGCCTTCCCATCGCCGCTCTGAAAAAGCCGTCTCTGCCCAAGGGAGAGACGACCGCCGTTCTGGAGCTGGCAAAAAAACTAAAAAAGAGTTTTACGCCTGCCAAACTGAAAGACGAGTTTGCAAAATATCCCATCACGCCGCCGGAAGACACGGCCGTCGACAGCCGCGTCCTGAAGCCGCTCGCGGAAAAGCTGGTGGCCGCCGTCCTGCGGTTCGATGCCGTTTACTCCGACCTCAAACGGGAGGAGAACGCCCTCGACTTCGCCGATACGGAACTCATGGCGCTGCAACTGCTGGTGGAAGACCCGGCCGCAGAACCCTTCCGGAGAAATGAACTGGCGGAGGCCCTGCGGCAGCAGTTCAAAGAGATCCTCATCGACGAGTACCAGGACACGAACAAGCTGCAGGACACCATCTTCGCGGCGCTCTCGCAGGACGACCTCTTCATGGTGGGCGACGTCAAACAGAGCATCTACCGTTTCCGCCAGGCCATGCCGGAACTCTTCCTGCGCAAGAAAGAGGCATATGACCTCTATGACCCGGAGAAGAACGAATACCCCGCCACGGTCATCCTCGGAAAGAACTTCCGCAGCCGTGAGGGCATCCTCCGGGCGGTCAACTACACGTTTTCCCGGCTCATGAGCCGCGCCGTGGGAGAGATCTCCTACGACCGGACCGAATGGCTCAATTACGGCGCCGAGGACTATGCGGCCCGGGAAGAGCCCGATGTGGAATTCCACATCGTCGTTCCGGAAGCCGGTGCCAACCGGCAGGAAGCGGAGGCCGCGCACATCGCCCGGTACATCGCCGAATCCATCCGAAACAGTCAGGGCACAGACCATGCCCTCAACTATAAAGACTTTGCCATCCTCATGCGGGCGCCGGGCACCACGGCCGCCGTCTGGCGCAAGGTCCTGACCGAGGCCGGCATCCCCGTCTACGCGGAGACCGGCAACGGGTTCCTGGACACGCCGGAGGTCATGACGGTGCTGTCGCTGCTCTCTGTCATCGACAACCCCGTCCAGGACGTGCCTCTGCTCTCGGTGCTGCTGTCTCCCCTGTTCGGGTTCAAAGAAGATGAAGTGGCTTCTCTGCGGGTAAACTCCCGCAAGGGCAGCCTCTATCAGGCAGTCCTCAAAGGAGAAGAGGACGGGAACGCCCACTGCGCGCAGTTCCTCGCCGAGCTGCGGAACTTCCGCACCCTCTCCCTCTCCATGGGCGCCGGGGAACTCCTCCGCCGCATCTATGAGGACACCGCCTACGACACCATTGTCGGCGCCATGAACGTCGGTGAGCAGCGGGTCGCCAACCTGCAGATGCTGCTCCACTACGCGGACAGCTACGACGCCAACAGCTCTTACGGCGCCGCGGGGTTCGTCCGTTACATGGACCGGCTCCGGGAACAGGACGGCTCCCTGAACGTCGCCGCCACGCTGTCCCCCAACGCCAACGTCGTGCACATCATGTCCATCCACAAGAGCAAAGGGCTCGAGTTCCCCGTCTGCATCGTCGCCGACCTCAAGCACCAGTTCAACGACGGTGAGCTGAACAAAGGCCTCATCCTCCACCCGGAACTGGGCATCGGTCTGAAGGGCCGTCAGCCGGACACCGGCTTCACCTACCCCACGCTCATCCACTCCGCCATGAAGGAGGCCACGCTCCGCAGCGAGCGCTCGGAGTCGCTGCGCCTGCTCTATGTCGCCATGACCCGGGCCAGAGAAAAGCTGGTCCTCTCGGCCTGCGACGCGCCCCGAAAAAACGACAAAGACCCCGACGCTCTGGCGAACACGCTGAAGAACATCGCCGCCCGGCTTTACGGCGGGAACGCGGTGCCTCCCATGGAAGTCCTGCGGACCAACACGTTCTATCACTGGTGTCTTCTGGCCTTCCTGCAGCACCCGGACGCCGCCCTACTACGGGCCCGGGCAGCCGACTCTGCCGTCGACCTGCTCCCGGTCCTGGAACCGGAGGAAACCTTCCCCATGACCTTTGTCATCGACAACTGCGACGGTGAGGCGGAGATGACGGAACGGACAGAGGCTCCGGAAGCCCCGGCCGCCGACCCCGCGGTCGTTCAGACGCTGCGGGAGCGCATGACCTATGTCTACCCCTACGCGGAACTCTCCTCCACGCTGTCCAAGCGGAGCGCGTCCCACCTGGGAGAAAAGCCCTTCTCCACCGAATACTTCGCGGAGACCCGGCCGGAGTCCCTCTCCAAAAACGGGATGACCCCGGCGGAACGGGGCACCTGCCTCCACAAGTTCATGCAGTACGCGGACTTCGACCGCGCCGCGGAAGACCCCGCGGAAGAGACCGCCCGGCTGGTACGGGACGGGTTCCTGCTCGAAGAGGAGGCCTCCGTCGTCGACCCCGGCAAGGTCCGCGCCTTTTTCGCCTCGGACATTGCGGCGCGCATGAAAAAGAGCCCCCGCGTCCTGCGGGAGCACAAGTTTGCCATCCTGCTGCCGGCCGGCAAGTTCGACGAGCAGCTGACGGCACCGCTCTCCGAAGAGAAGGTCCTCATCCAGGGCATCATCGACTGCGCGTTTGAGGAAGACGGTCAGATGGTCCTCCTCGACTACAAGACAGACCGCGTCGTGAACGGCGAAGACCTCGCCGCCCGCTACCGGGACCAGCTGGACCTGTACCGGGTCGCCCTCGAAGAGACCCTCGGTCTTCCGGTCCGGGAAGTCTGCCTCTACTCCTTCGCGCTCGGCGAGACCGTGCCGCTGTAAAACAGAACAGAACACAAAAAACAGCCCCTTTTTCAAGGGGCTGTTTCCTCGTAATACCTCGCGGAAGATATTGGCGCTTACCTCCCGCGGATACCCGAGCGAGTAAGCAGATGGGTCGGTCCTTTCGGGCCAATTCCAGTGTATTCTTCCGTAGATTCCGTTGCAATCATCAACTCGATTTGTTTGATGAAAAGGCCTCGATGGCGCGGGCGAGCCCGCCTGTTCCGATCTTGCCCATGGCGTCCACCAGGACCGCCGGGTCCTCCTTCATGCCCTCTCCGATCCACTGGAGCAGGAGCCCGCAGAACGCGTGGGCATAGAAGTCGACGATGAGCTTCCGTTCCTTCTCCGTGACCTTCGCGGTCGTGGGGACCTGATCCATGCCCTCCTGCAGAAGTTCCGAGATGAGGCGGTGGATGTATCCGCCGATGACTTCCCTGTTCACGGAGTTGTAGACCCCGGTGAAGAAGGCCTTCTCCGCGCGGAGCGACTTCATGAGCAGCAGGATACCTTCCTGCCAGTCCGCGAGAGTCCGTTTGCCCTCCAGGGCCGTGCGGAAGCTGTCCTCACAGATGGTCTCTATGAGGTCGTAAACATCTTTGTAATGATAGTAGAACGTCATGCGGTTGATGCCGCACTCCGCCGCGATATCGCTGATGGTGATCTTGTTGAGCGGCCGTTTGGAAAGCAGCTTTTTGAAGGCCTCAGCAATGGCTTTTTCGGTGCGCTGTGCCATATCCATTCCCCCAAAACCTGACAAATAATTATACAAGTTACGAAAATGATAGCACAAACGTCACTGAAGTTCCATAGTTTCGGACAACTTTTTTCAATCGTACAAAAAATTGGTCATAATTTATTCTGTACGAAGGGCCGCCACCGGGTCTTTTCTGGCCGCGATGCGGGACGGGATGAAGCCTGCCAGGAAGGTCAGAAGGATGCTGATGAGGATGAGGATGAAGGCATATCGCCACGGCAGATAGGCCACCCGTTCAATGTCCACATGCTGCCGCGCGATGGCATTGGCGGGAATACAGAGCAGCTTCGTCACCAGGATGCCGAGGACACCGGAGAACAGGCCTTCGATGAAGGTCTCCGCGTTGAAGATCTTCGAGATGTCGTTCTTGGAGGAGCCGATGGCCCGCAGGACGCCGATCTCCTTGGTCCGCTCCAGCACCGAGATATAGGTGATGATGGCGATCATGATGCTGGAGACGATGAGCGAGATGGCCACGAAGGCGATGAGCACATAGCTGATGGTGTCGACGATCTTCGTGATGGACGACGTGACGGTGGCGATGAAGTCCGTGTAGGTGACGCGCTCGGACTCCTTGTCGATCTGCTCGTTATAGTCGTCGATGAACTGAATGATGGACTCCTTCCCCTCAAAGTTCGCGGGGTAAATGGAGATCATGCTGGGCTCGTCGAGCGTGTGGTAGCCAAGTTTCTGCAGGACGCCCTCATAGGTGTTGACGCTGGCACCGGTGAACTGGGCCACCAGTTCTTCCAGGTCCTCCTCGCTCATCATATCGCGCAGGGAGGCCATGATGAGGTCCTGGTTCTGCATGATGTAGTCGGTGAGCATCTTCTGCACCTGGCCCTGGTCCATGTTGCCGAGGTAGCTCTCGACCATACGGGCAAGGTCCGCTTCGGTCATGTCGCCCATGGCGGCGGAGATCATCCGCTGCAGGTCCTCTTCGGACATGCTGCCGACATACTGGCGGATCATGCGCTCGAGGTCTTTCTGATCGATGGAACCCATGGCCTGCTGCAGGATGGCGTTCATCTCCTCATCGCTGAGGTTCGCGGCATAGTCTCTGACCAGCTTTTCCAGGTCGGCCTGGGTGAAACTGCCCATGAACTGTTCCGCGAGCTGTGCCTTCTGTTCATCGGTCAGGCTGTCGAGATAGCGGGTGACGAGCTTCCCGACCATTTCCTCCGGTACGAGGTCCTGGAAGAGTTTCAGGAAGAGGTCGGTGAGGCTCTGGAAGAGGAAGTCCTCCACGTCGGTCACGATCTTCGCGCCGGGGAAGTTGTCCGGCAGCAGGAGAGCCGTGTCGGTGGGCGATACACCTTCTTCGGCAAAGCCGAGGGGCGCCACTGCCGGCGCCTCGCTGACGAGGTCGGTGCCGGTCGGGAGCAGACCGGAGGAGAACAGGATGTTGTTTTCCGCGGAAGCCTTCTGCTCCTCGGAAAACGCCTTTCCGGTCAGCACATTGGTCTTTTTGTTTTTCAGCTGGGCGCGGACCACGTCGGTCTTCGCGGTGCTCTTCAGAAGCTTTTCCGTGAGGGAGGCGTCGTAGCCGACCCCGCTGCTGATGCCGGAGTCGTCCTTTGCCCGCAGGACGCAGGTGATGGTCAGCTCCACCCCGTCTTCGAGGTGGCTCTTCACATATTTGGAGTCTTCCGATTTGTCGACGAATACATCGCCGGACTTCTTATAGAGTTCTGCCGGGGCAAAGGCGCGGAAGCGCAGTCCCAGGGCATCTTTGTAGTCGAACTGATGGACCTGGTCCTTCAGCTTTTTGCCGGCTTTGACCTGCTCCACCATCCGGTTCATGTCGGCAATGTCCAGCATGCCGATGGTGTAGAGGACGTAGTCGCTGATATGGTTATAGGAGTTCAGGATGAGCGCGGCGTCGTTCGGTCCGGAGGGCCACTCCCCTTCCACCAGCTCGTACTGCTGTTCCCGCAGGGTCTGGTTGGAGACGAGCTGATTCCAGGTGGAGGACAGGCCGCCGATGTTCCCGCCGAAGCCTCCGAAGAGGTCGGAGTAGTCCATGCCGGTCACTTCCTGGGTGTCGAGGGTGGCGGGGCTGACCTGGACGAGGCCGTTCTTTTTGTCGTTCCGGAACACCTGAGGCGTCAGGTTGTAGTTGTACTCGATGGCCGTCACCTTGCCGTCCAGCTGTTTGCCGTTCTTGTCAAGGTAGGCCTTGAAGGTGCGCAGGTCGTTGGTCTTCAGGAATTCTTCGGTCGCCTGCAGGGAGTTGGCCACGATGTTGTTGGATTCGAAGCCGTCTTCAAAGGAGCGCTTTTTGCCGTCCACCGTCGAGATGGAGGCCTCCTCCCCTTTTTCCACCTCATCGTCTGAGGAGGAACTGCCAAAGAGGCTGTTGGAGCCGCCGTCATCCGACGCCTCCATGATGCTGTCGAGGTCGAGGGAGGACTGGGTGAGCTGGACAGGATAAGTGCCCAGCAGCTGGCCTTCGATGCCCTCGATATAGTCGTTGACCCCGTTGGAGAGGGCCAGGATGAGCGCGATGCCGATGATGCCGACCGAGCCCGCGAAGGCGGTCAGGAAGGTCCTTCCCTTCTTGGTCAAAAGGTTGTTGACGGACAGGCCGAGGGCCGTGAGGAAGCCGAGCTTGGTCTTTGGCGGCTTCTCGTGGTGCGTTTCGGTCTCCCCTGCCTCGACCGGCTTGGAATCGGAGACGATGCGTCCGTCCATGAGGTTGATGACGCGGGTGGCATAGCGGTCCGCCAGGTCCGGGTTGTGGGTGACCATGATGACCAGCCGGTCCTCCGCCACCTCCTTCAGAAGGTCCATGATCTGGAGGGACGTCTTGGAGTCCAGCGCGCCGGTGGGCTCATCCGCGAGGATGATGTCCGGGTCGTTGACCAGGGCGCGGGCAATGGCCACGCGCTGCATCTGGCCGCCGGACAGCTGGTTCGGCCGCTTGTGGGTCTGGTCGCCGAGACCGACCTTTTCGAGGGCCGCCAGGGCGCGCTCCCGCCGCTCCGCCGCCGGGACGTCGGAGATGGTCAGGGCCAGTTCCACATTGGACAGCACGGACTGGTGCGAGATGAGGTTGTAGTTCTGGAAGACGAAGCCCACGGTGTGGTTGCGGTAGGAGTCCCAGTCCTTGTCGGTGTACTCCTTTGTGGAGACGCCGTCAATGACAAGGTCCCCGGAGTCGTACCGGTCCAGGCCGCCGATGACATTGAGCAGCGTCGTTTTCCCGGACCCGCTGGGGCCCAGGATGGCGACGAACTCATTGTCCCGCAGCGTGAGGGACACGTCGTCCAGGGCGGTCTGGGTCAGATCGCCCGTCACATAGGTTTTGCTGATGCCTTTGACTTCGAGCATGTTTGCACTCCTCTGATTAAAGTGACTCTCCGCTCAAAACTTTTGCTTGGGAGCTTTCGTATCGCAGTAGATGCAGCGGTACGTACCCGTTTCCCGATCTGTCAGCTTGAAAACATGGGGCAGTTCCTGTTCGATGGACGTGATGCAGCGCGGGTTCTTGCACCTGATGAGGTTCTGGACCCGGTCCGGGAGCGCCGGATGCATCTTTTCCACCTTTTCCCCGTTGCGGATCACGTTGACGGTGATCTGCGGGGCGATGAACCCCAGGGTATCCATGTCGAGGTCGATGACCTCGCCCACTTTGATGATATCTTTGCGGCCGAGCTTTTCGCTGGTGGCATTTTTGATGATGGCCACTTCACACTGGAGCTTGTCGAGCTTCAGGTAGTGGTAGAGTTCCATCCCGCGGCCGGCGGGAATATGGTCGATGACGAGACCGTCTACGATGGTGCCTATGATCATGTCAGTCCACCCCCAGAAGACTTAGAATGAGAGCCATGCGGATGTATTTTCCGTACAGGACCTGGCGGAAATAGCAGGCCCGCGGGTCCTTGTCGATCTCGACGGAGATCTCGTTGACACGGGGCAGCGGGTGCAGGATGGACAGGTCTTCCTTCGCGTGCTCCAGCTTGTCCGGTGTCAGGATGTAGGTGTCTTTCAGGCGCAGGTAGTCGGCTTCGTTAAAGAAGCGTTCTCTCTGGACGCGGGTCATGTAGAGGACGTCGAGTTTCGGCATGGCGTTTTCGAGGGAGTCGGTCTCCTCGAACGCGATGTTGCCCTTCTCCAGCACCTCGGTGCGGACGTGCTCCGGGATCTTCAGCTCTTCCGGTGAGATGAGGACGAACCGGACGTTCTCATAGCGGGACATGGCCTCGAGCAGAGAGTGGACCGTGCGGCCGAACTTCAGGTCGCCGCAGCAGCCGATGACCATGTCGCTGAGCCGGCCCTTTTCCCGGGAGATGGTGAGAAGGTCGGTCAGGGTCTGGGTCGGGTGGTTGTGGCCGCCGTCGCCGGCGTTGACCACCGGGATGTCGACCTTGCCCGCCGCCACATAGGGCGCGCCCTCTTTCGGGTGACGCATGGCGATGATGTCGGCGAAGCACTCCACCGTCCGGGCCGTGTCCGCGACGCTCTCGCCCTTCGAGACGGAGCTGTCGGTGGCGGAGGAGAAGCCGATGACGTTGCCGCCGAGCTCATACATGGCGGACTCGAAACTGAGCCGGGTCCGGGTCGAGGGCTCGTAGAACAGCGTGGCGAGCTTCTTCCCGTCGCACTTGTGCGCGTACGCGTCGGGGTGGTCGATGATGTCCCCTGCCTTGGCGATGAGGGCATCGATGTCGTCCCTGCTGAGCTGCAGGATGTCGATGAGGTCTTTTGTCATGAGGCGCTCCCTCCGATCCAGCTCTCGTCCGACGGATCGTCCCGGAACTTTCTCAGCCGGTCCGCATCCTCCGGGCGGATATAGTTTTCTTCGACCGCGGCCTCAATGACCGTGTCGAGGTTCGTGAGACTGATATTCTTGACGCCGGCCGCGCCGAGGCGGTCGACGGACTTCTGCATGCCGTAGGTGAAGATGCTGACGATGCCGAGCACGTCCGCCCCGGCCTCTCTCAGCGCGTCCACGACGTCGATGACGCTGCCGCCGGTGGAGATGAGGTCTTCCACGACGACGACCTTCTGACCGGCTTCCAGCCGGCCCTCGATGCGGTTCTGGCGGCCGTGGTCCTTGTTGCCGCCCCGGACATAGCCCATGGGCAGTTCCATCATCTGGGCGACGATGGCGGCGTGGGCAATGCCGGCGGTGGAGGTGCCCATGAGGACTTCCGCCTCCGGATAGTGTTCCTCGATGAGGGCCTTGAGGCCCGTCTCCACATCGGTGCGCACCGCGTGGTCGGAGAGGACCAGACGGTTGTCGCAGTAGATGGGGCTCTTGATACCGGAGGCCCAGGTGAAGGGCTCGTCCGGCCGCAGGAACACAGCTTTGATTTTCAGCAAGTCTTTGGCGATCTGTTTGCTCATGTCGTTATCCTCTCTTCTTCAGTCCACGAATTCCGCCACACAGCGTTTCCAGGCCGCGACCGGGTCGTCCGCCGCTGTGATGGGCCGGCCGACCACGATGTAGTCGGAGTTTTCCTTCGCCTTGTCCGGGGTCATGATGCGGACCTGGTCCCCGATGTCGCCGTCCGCGAAGCGGATGCCCGGCGTGACCGTCAGGAACATATCGCCGCAGCGCTCATGGATGGCGCCCGCCTCCAGCGGAGAGCAGACGACGCCGTCGAGCCCCGCGTCTCTGGCGTTCTCGGCATAGTGCAGGACCGTCTCCTGCATGCCGGCGTCAATGAGGAGTTCCTTCTGCATGCGGTCCTCCGAGGTGGAGGTCAGCTGGGTGACCGCGATGACCAGGGGGCGGCTGCCGTCCGGGCGGGTGACGCCCTCGATGGCGGCCTCCATCATGGCCCGGGTGCCGGCCGCATGGAGATTGACGATGTCCGCCCCGAGGGTGGACAGGACCTGCATGGTCTTTCTCACGGTGTTCGGGATGTCGTGGAGTTTCAGGTCCAGGAAGACCTTGTGTCCCCTGCCCTTCAGCTCTTTCACGATCTCCGGACCCGCCGCGTAGTACAGTTCCATGCCGATCTTCACGAACGGCCGTTCATCGCCGAACTGTTCCAGGAACGCGATGGTCTGTTCTCTGCCCGCGAAATCGCAGGCGATGATGACGTCTTTCCCCATTAGTGTGCTCCTCCTATGATATCGCTGAGACGCTCCACTCCGTACTGTTCCATGACACGGGGCAGGTCGTCGATGATGGTTTTGCATGCCAGCGGGTCCACCAGGTTGGCGGCGCCCACTTCCACGGCCGTGGCACCGGCCAGCATGAGCTCGAGGACGTCCTCGGCGCTCTGTACGCCGCCCATGCCGATGATGGGCAGGCCGGTGGCCTCATAGACCTGCCAGACCATGCGGACCGCCACCGGGAAGATGGCGGGACCGGAGAACCCGCCCATTTTGTTGGCGATGACCGGCTGACGGGTCTTCAGGGAGATGCGCATGCCCATGAGGGTGTTGATGAGGCTGATGCCGTCGGCGCCGGCCTCTTTGCAGGCGCAGGCGATGTCCGCGATGTCGGTGACATTGGGACTCAGCTTCATGTAGACCGGTTTCGTGGTCACGGCCTTCACCGCCGCCGTCACCTCCGCGGCGCTCTTCGGGTCGGTGCCGAAGGACATGCCGCCGTTGTGCACGTTCGGGCAGGAGACGTTGACCTCGAGGAGGCCGATCTGGTCTTCTTTGTCGAGTTTTTCGCAGGCCGCGACATAGTCTTCGACGGAGAAGCCGGAGACGTTGGCGACCGCGGGTTTATGGAACACCGCTTTGAGTTTCGGCAGCTCCTCCGCGATGACCTTGTCCACCCCGGGGTTCTGCAGGCCCACCGAGTTGATGAGGCCCTCCGTGCACTCCGCGATGCGGGGCGTGGGGTTGCCGAACCGGGGTTCTCTTGTCGTGCCCTTGAGCGCGATGCTGCCGAGCACGTTGATGTCGTACAGTTCGGCAAACTCGTAGCCGAAGCCGAAGGTGCCGCTGGCCGGGATGACCGGGTTGTCCAGTTCCAGACCGGAGAGCGTTACTTTTGTGTTCACCATAGGACTTCCTCCCGCTCGAGCACCGGGCCGTCCTTGCAGACCCGTTTGCTTCCCTGTTTTGTCTGTACCGAGCAGCCCATGCATGCGCCGAAGCCGCAGCCCATGCGCTCTTCAAAGCTGTACTGGCCGCTGGTGGCGGCGACCGCCTCGATGGCCCGGAACATGGGGCCGGGACCGCAGGTGTAGAAGTAGGTGTACGTGAGGTCTTTCATGACGTCGGTCACGAAGCCCTTCGTGCCGGCGCTGCCGTCGACCGTGGTCACATAGACCTTGCCGTCGGTGCCTTCCAGCAGCTGCTCGAACGCGTCGACCAGGAAGCGTTCCTTCGCCGTGTTGAAGCCGAGGAGGACGCTCGGGGCCTTCCCCTCCGCCAGCAGGGCCTTGCAGAGCCCGTAGAGCGGCGGGATGCCGACGCCGCCTCCGACGAGGAGAGGCGCGCGGCCCGACTTCGCGGTGTCGAAGCCGTTGCCGAGGCCGGCCAGCAGGTCGAAGGACGCGCCCGCCGGGGTCTCCGCCATGGCTTCCGTGCCGTGACCCACCACTTTGTAGATGAGGGTCAGGGTGTCCTCGGTCCAGTCGCAGACGGAGATGGGCCGGCGCAGGTAGTGGCCGGGCACCTTCAGGTTCACGAACTGGCCCGGGGCGGTGACGGCCCCTTCCAGCGGACCCTCCAGCACCATGCGGTAGACGGTGTCGGTCAGCGCTTCGTTCGCGCGGACCGTGAATGTGTTCTGGATCATTCTGTGACCTCCACGTCATCAGCTTGGTAGACGACCTTCCCGTCATGGACCGTCAGGAGACAGCGTCCGTAGACCTCCATGCCGGAAAACGGCGTGGCCCGTCCTTTGGAGAGGAAGGTTTCCGGGTCGACGGTGTATTTGTCGTTCAGGTCGAAGACCGTGAAGTCGCCTTTCTTGAAGGGGACCCCGAACCGGACCCGGGGGTTGACGGCCATGAGTTCGACAAGGCGGTCGAGGGTGATGTGGCCGGGTTTGACGAGGTATGTGTAGCAGACCGGGAAGGAGGTCTCGATGCCGACGATGCCGAAGGCGCTGCCGGCGAGGCCTTTCGCCTTCTCCTCCTCGGAGTGCGGCGCGTGGTCTGTGGCGATCATGTCGATGGTTCCGTCCTTAATGGCTTCGATGATGGCCTCCCGGTCGTCGGAAGACCGCAGCGGCGGGTTCATCTTGAACCGGCCCTCTTCGAGGAGTTTGCTGTCATCGAGGACGACGTAGTGGGGCCCGGTCTCACAGGAGACGTCGACGCCCCGCGCTTTCGCCTTCCGGACCAGGTCCAGCCCTTCTGCGACGGACACGTGGCAGACGTGGTAGCGGCAGCCGGTCTGTTCCGCGAGGATGATGTCGCGGCGGATCTCCGCGGTCTCGCTCTCGGGGTTCTGTCCCCGGTGGCCGTGGAGCCGCGCGTAGTTCCCGGCGTGGATGTACCCTTTGTCGGAGAACTTGTTGATCTCGCAGTGGGCGCAGACGACCTTGTCGACCGCGGCGGCGCGCTCCATGAGGGCTTTCATCATGTCGGCGGTCTGGATGCCCCGTCCGTCGTCCGAGAAGGCGAAGACGTGGGGTGCCAGCTCCTCGATGGGGACGATCTCCTCCCCCAGCTCGCCCACCGTCAGGGAGGCGTAGGGGTAGCAGTCGATGACCGCGTCCCGGTCAATGATGTCCTGCTGCACTTTCAGATGCTCCAGGCTGTCCGGCACCGGGTCCAGGTTCGGCATGGTGGCGACGCCTGTGAACCCGCCGTGGGCCGCCGCCCGGCTTCCGGTCAGAATGGTCTCCTTATAAGAAAAACCCGGCTCTCTGAAATGCACATGCACATCAAAAAAACCGGGAAACAAAGTATAGCCATGGATATCGGAAACACGGGGACCGCCGAAGACGAAATCTTCAGTCAGAAGTTCATTGGCGTGGACCTGAAGGTCCTTCATGGAAAACTTCATAGCAGTACCTCGTAAAGTCGTTTTTCTTATTATACTAAAATAACCCGAAAAGTAAATCGCCCACATGTAGAAAAAGCAGCCCGAAACGGACTGCTTTTTGTCAATATGTTTCAGCCACCTCGACCCGGTCGTTGCGGAGGTCGAGGACGAAGGTGGTCTTGTGTTCCGGGTCCTCCGGGACTTCCTGCAGGCTCTTCAGCCGGATGAACAGGTCTTTGGCGGGCGATGTGCCGTCATAGAGCAGCTGATAGATGACATAGACGACCATGTCCGGGTCGTTGTCTGCCTTCCGGACGGAGTCGAAGATGGTGCGGGCGTTCCGCTCCACCCACTCTTCGCCCATGAGCTCGATGTACTTCTCCTGAGCCAGGGCTTTTCCCTCTTGCAGTGTCATGCGCGCTTCCTCCTCTTTGCTTACCAGTCTTCCGCGAGGTCGAAGATGAGCCGTTCCGTCTTTTCCCAGCCGAGGCAGGGGTCTGTGATGGACTTGCCGTAAACGCCCTCTCCGACGGACTGACAGCCGTCGACGAGGTAGCTCTCGATCATGAAGCCCTTCACGAGGCTGCGGACCGCGTTGTCGTAGTGGGCGCTGTGGATGACGTCCTTGGCGATGCGGATCTGTTCATTGTACTGCTTCCCGGAGTTGCAGTGGTTGGTGTCCACGAGGATGGCGGGGTTCTTGGCCCCGGCCTCTTCGTAGAGCCGTCCGACGGTCAGCAGGTCTTCGTAGTAGTAGTTGGGGTGGGAGTTGCCGAACTTGTCCATGCGGCCGCGCAGGATGGCGTGGGCATGGTCGTTGCC
>JAEIGA010008485.1_pt1 | contig 15581 bp, 14 predicted proteins | sample 9270691 | NCBI WGS metagenome assembly JAEIGA01 (sample SAMN17057246, study PRJNA624740) | gut metagenome | biome: biome; isolation source: fecal sample | host: Bos grunniens | place: China: Xizang | collected 2019
AAAAGGCGTTCATGGCAACCGATAGGAGCTATGCCGCGCCCATGCAGACGGTTGGAAATTTTCTCTCGGATGCTCCGGGGGGAAGGCTTTGCAGAGTGCGCCCTACCTACATGGACGGCTATTGCCGCGAGGCGAACCTTAAAGAGATCTTACCCACGTTTGTTGGCGATCTCTTGGCTGTGGGTATACGAAAATTTGAACGAAGCATAAGCGGCTTCAGTGCCCCCGATACGGTATTGACCGCTCCCGAAACCCGTACCTCCGCTCCTCTTCGTATCTTGCGCGGTGAAGAGGGCAGGGCGACGGGATTTGAAAATCTCTATCCCGCAGGAGAGGGCGCGGGATACGCCGGTGGCATTACCAGTGCCGCGGTGGACGGGCTTCGCTCGGCACTTCATCTGATGGAGCGCTACAAGCCCTGCTAAAAAGAATCAAACGAAAGGAAATACCATGGAGCAACTGCGTTACGAGATTCTGGGCGATGGCATTGACCCTGTTGCAGTGCATTCGCTCGCCAAAGAACTGTCTGCCCCGCCGCTTGTGGCAACGCTGTTGTTGATCCGCGGTATTGACAGTTATGAAAAGGCAGTGCGCTTTCTTTGCCCTTCGTCAAAGGACGTGCACGACCCGATGGATCTTCCCGATATGGCAAAAGCCGTGGAAAGGATCCTTTCTGCCATGCAGAACAACGAAAAGGTCTGCATTTACGGCGACTATGACGTGGACGGCGTGACGGCGGTGGCGGTTTTGCACCGTTATCTGTACAGCCGCGGTGTCAACGTTTGCTACTATATTCCCAGTCGAGAAGGAGAGGGCTACGGCATGAATGCCGATGCGGTGCACAAGATCAAGGGGATGGGTGTATCGCTGATCGTTACGGTGGACACGGGCACCACGGCAGTGGCGGAAACCGAGCTTGCAAAACAGTTGGGGATGGATGTGGTCATCACCGACCACCATACCTGTCTGGAAACGCTTCCCGATGCCGTTGCCATCGTCAATCCCACCAGAGCCGACTCCCGCTGTCCCTTTTCTCATTTGGCGGGTGTTGGGGTCAGCTTTAAGCTGGTGTGTGCGCTGGAAAACGCACATTTCCCCGAAATGGACTATGTCACCTGCTTTGAACGGATGATGGACCGGTACGGCGATCTGGTGACCCTTGGTACCATTGCCGACATGATGGTACTGCTTGACGAAAACCGCTATATTGTCAAGCGTGGGCTTGCCATTGCCAGCAAGACCCGTAACTGCGGGCTTTGTGCGCTGGTTGACACGGTGCTGGAGGGTAAGGACAACCGAAGCGGAAAACGCCGCAATCTGAGTGCCCAAATGATCGGCTTCAGCATTGCCCCCAAGATCAATGCTGCAGGCCGCATTGCCTCGGCAGATCTGGCTGAGGAGCTGTTTTTGACCGAATCGGAACAGCACGCCATCGCGCTTTCAGAAAAGCTGTGCGAGCTCAATAAGGAGCGGCAGGGGCTGGAGAACGAGATCGTTGCGCTGGCGGTAAGACAAATACAGGAAGCGGGACTCGAGGACGATCCCGTTCTGGTTCTGGGAGACGAGGGCTGGCATCCGGGTGTGGTGGGCATTGCCGCCTCCCGCATTTCCGAGCGGTATGGAAAACCTGTCATCATGGTTTCCTTTGATGGCGAGCTGGGCAAGGGTTCGGTACGCGCTACCCGCGGCTTTGATGCCATGAAGGCGCTTGGCTATGCCTCTGACCTGCTGGTAAAGTACGGCGGACACGTTTTTGCGGCGGGTCTTACGGTCAATCGAGAGAATTTTATCGATTTCCGCCGTCGTGTTTGCGAATATGCCGCTATTCATTGTAAAGCGCTGGGGGAAGAAACAAAAACGGTGCGGGCGGATGCCTACCTTACTTCCATGGATATGAACGTTTCCACGGTTTCCATGATCGAAAATTTGGCACCCTTCGGTGCCGGAAATGAAGCACCGCAGTTCCTTCTTTCAAACGTTACGGTGGCGGATATGATTCCGCTGTCGGGCGGAAAGCATACCAAGCTGATCCTTGAGGAGCAGGACGTGCGCATTTCGGCGCTGATGTTCGGCGTGGGTCCCCACGCCTGTCTTTGCAGACCGGGTGACCGTGTGGATGTGTTTGGTGCCCCCGAGCTCAACGAATACATGGGAAACACAACGGTACAGTTCATGGTCAAAAAGTTGTACCTGGCGTGCGATCTTTCGGAAGAATACGAAAGCGAAAAGCTGCGCTATCAGAATATCATGCAGGGCGAATGTGAGATGGACGATTTCCCCGTGCGCACAGAATTTGCCACTGTCTATCGGTTCTTATCCTCCAAAGCCTCGTCAGGCAAGGGTGAGCTTGGTTACCGTTACACCATGGCGGCGTGCGGGCAGATCAGTTATCCCAAGCTGCGCGTGATTTTGGACATTTTCAAGGAAACAAAGCTGCTCGAATACCGACCCGAAAAGACGGGAGAGCGTTTCGGCTTTGCCGTTGTGTCGGTATCGGAAAAGGTAAACATAGAAAAAACACCCTTGTATCGGAGATTGAAGCCCGAATTTTAGAATCCAACAACCAAAAGGGAGATTGACATGTACGAAGCAATTCAGAATTTGTTGAATATTTTGGCAAATACCGAAAAGAAATATGATACGGAAAAGATCTGCCGTGCTTATGAATTTGCGGCAGAGCTGCATGAAGGGCAGTTCCGTGTCAGCGGTGATCCATATATTTCGCACCCCATTGCCGTGGCGGAGATCGTTGCGGGACTGGAGCTGGATACCGACTCTATTTGCGCGGCGCTTCTGCACGACACGGTGGAGGACTGTGGCGGTAAGGTATCCCTTGAAATGATCGAGCAGAAATTCGGTGCGGACACGGCAATGCTGGTGGACGGTCTTACAAAGCTTGTCAAGATCCCCTTTGCCGACAAGGAAGAGCAGCAGGTGGAGAACCTGCGAAAGATGTTCCTTGCCATGTCCAAGGACATTCGTGTGATCTTCATCAAGCTGTGCGACCGTTTGCACAACATGCGTACCCTTGGTGTAAAGGCGGAGGGAAAGCGCCGTATCACGGCGCTGGAGACCATGCAGGTCTACGCACCCTTGGCACACCGTCTTGGTATGCAAATGCTCAAGCAGGAGCTGGAAAATCTCTCCCTGTCCTTCCTTGACCCCATCGGCTACAATGAGATTCATCGTGACATCGAGCGCCGTTACGGTCAGAACATCGGCTTTATCGAAAAGGCGAAGAGGCAGATTAGCGACAAGCTGACCGAGCTCAACTTCGATTTCGCCATGGAGGGAAGAGTAAAGTCGGTATACAGCATCTATAAGAAGATGTATGAGCAGAGCAAGCAGTTTGACGAGATCTACGATTTCTATGCTCTGCGTGTCATCACCGAAACCGAGCTGGATTGCTATACCATTCTGGGTATCATCCACGATATGTTCAAGTCCATTCCCGGACGCTTCAAGGACTATATTTCCACCCCCAAGCCCAACCTGTACCGTTCTCTGCACACCACGGTAATCGGTCGTGACGGCGTACCCTTTGAGGTGCAGATCCGTACCAGAGAAATGCACCACGTGGCGGAATACGGTATCGCGGCGCATTGGAAGTACAAATCGGGCGAATCCAGCAAGGCGGAGATCGACTCCAAACTGGAATGGATCTCCAAGCTGATTGAAAGTGAAGACTATACAAGAGACCCGGATGAATTCCTTCGTTCTCTGAAGATCGATATATTCCACGACGAAACCTTTGTGTTCACACCCAAGGGTGACGTGGTGGTTCTGCCTCTCGGCTCCACCCTTATCGACTTTGCCTACGCCATTCACTCGGCGGTGGGCAATAAGATGGTGGGTGCCAAGATCAACGGCACCATTGCCCCCATCGACAGCGTGCCCGAAAACGGACAGATCGTGGAGGTTCTAACCTCCTCCTCTTCCAAGGGACCCAGTCGTGACTGGCTCAAGATAGTAAAGACCGCGGAAGCGCGCAACAAGATTCGCCAGTGGTTCAAGAAGGAAAAGCGTCAGGAAAACATCGTTGTCGGTAAGAACGAGATCGACAAGGAGCTTCGCCGCTACGGAAGACCCTATACCGAAGCGCAGAAGCAGGAGATTTTGACCAATGTTGGCTCGCGTATGGGCATTCAGACCCCCGATGACCTGTACAACATGATCGGCTACGGCGGCTTGTCGGTGACCAAGATCTCCATCAAGCTGCACGACGAATTCGAGAGGATCGTCAAGGTGGACACCCCTGTGGTGGCGCTGGAAGTGGAGGATATCAAGACCAAGCCCAGAGCCGCCCATTCCGGAAGCGGTGTGGTCATCGATGGCGTGGAGGGCTGTGCGGTCAAGTTTGCCAAGTGCTGTAATCCTCTGCCCGGCGACTCCATCATCGGCTTTGTTACCAAGGGATACGGCGTTTCGGTGCACAAAAGAGAATGCACCAACATCACCTCCATTCTGGATAAGCCGGAATACGAGGGAAGATTTGTCACCGCGCACTTCGAAGAGAGCGTGATGGCCGCGCCCAAGCAGACCTATGAGGCGTATATTCAGATTTTTGCCGAAAACAGCCTTCAGCTGTTGGCAGACGTAACGGCGGCGCTGGCGGATATGCGCGTGGCGCTGCATTCAATTAACACCCAGATGAAGGTTGACAATCAGATCGTGATCAATCTGGTGGTAGGATGTAAAAATATAGATCATTATCATTCCATTGTGGCAAGACTGAAGGCAGTGCCCAATGTCAATGATGTGGTGAGAGGACATGCATAAATGACTTGTGTGATTCAAAGAGTAAAATCGGCTTCCGTTGCGGTGGAAGGCGAAGTGGTGGGCAGCTGCGAACAAGGACTTTTACTGCTTCTTGGTGTATGGCAGGGCGACAGTGAAAAGGATGCCGACGTATTGGCTGCCAAAATTGCAAAGCTGCGTATTTTTGTGGACGAAAACGGCAAGATGAACCGTTCGGTCAACGATATTGGCGGCTCGATCCTGGCGATATCCAATTTTACGCTGTGTGCTGCCTACAAGCACGGAAATCGACCTGAATATATCAGTGCCGAAAAACCGATGCGGGCAAATGAACTGTATGAATACTTTGTTTTACAGCTGCGTAAATTGGTAGAAGGCGGCGTAGCCTGCGGAAAATTCGGCGCGAATATGCAGATCACGACTCACCTGGACGGACCGGTGACCATTACGATGGATAGCCATGTGCTGACGGGGGTAGTATGAAGATCTGTATTGAAGGCGACATCAATCAAAGCTACGTGCAGAATCTTTCGCTTCTGTTTTTTCCGGGCGCGAAGTTTTCGCAAAATGAGGAGATCTCCGATGATCAGCCTTATGCGCATGTGATCGTGCGAAAGGACGAGGACGGCTATTACAGCTTTGTTACCCTGAGATTTGCGGGCAATACCGCAACGGGTGAAAACAAAACTTCCTTTGACCCTCTGTATACCGACGAGCGAATCAAGAAGATCGCCGTTGGTGCGGCGTATTACGATGCGGGCAGAAAGCTGTTGGATTATGACCCTCCGTGGGGGATTTTGACCGGTATCCGTCCTGCAAAAATCGCGGGAAATCTGTATAAATCCTTAAACAACAAGCTGTCGGTGCGCCGTGCGCTGGTCAAGGACTATTTGCTCAGTCCCAAGAAATCCATGCTTGTGACCAAGGTTGCGGTGGCGGAGCAGAAGCTGCTGGCTAAGTACGGAAAGGACACCTGCAGTCTGTACGTTTCTATTCCGTTCTGTCCTACCAGATGCTCCTATTGTTCGTTTGTTTCCTATTCCACTCCCAGACTGCTTTCCTTGATTCCCGATTATCTGTCCTGCCTTGAACAGGATATCGTGGATATCGTAAAGGTCATCAAGGAAAGAGGACAGCGGATCGTTACTATCTACATGGGCGGCGGTACGCCGACCACGATCAGCGCAGAGCAAATGCGCCATCTTCTGAAGGTGATTGGCGAAAACGTGGATCTTTCCACGATTGAGGAATTCACCGTGGAAGCGGGCAGACCCGATACCATCACCTCCGATAAGCTGGATGCCCTCATCGAGGGTGGGGTGACCCGTATCAGCATCAATCCCCAGACCCTCAACGACGAGGTACTGCGGGGCATTGGCAGATGCCATACGGCGGATGATTTTTACCGCGCATACTATCTTGCCAAGGACAAAAATGCCTTTGACATCAATGTAGACCTGATCGCAGGACTTCCGGGAGATGGATTTGGAAGCTTTTCCAAAACGGTGGATCAGATCATCCACCTGTCGCCCGAGAATCTGACCGTTCATACTCTGTGCGCCAAAAAGGCGGCAGACATGCTCAAGAGCGGCTTTAACGTCTTCTCTCGCAGCAGTGCGGAAGCGGTCAAATCTGTGGACTATTCCCAGGTAGCGGCAATGAACGCAGGCTACCATCCCTATTACTTATACCGTCAAAAGAATACCGTGGCAAATCTGGAAAACGTGGGCTTTGCCTACCCGGGACACGAGGGTATCTACAATGCACTCATCATGGCAGATGAGCACGACATATACGCAGTGGGTGCTGCGGCGGTATCCAAGATCATTCCCGAAAGCGGAAAGATCCAAAGAGCTTTCATGCCGAAATATCCCTATGAATATCTTGCGCTGAAGGCAAATGAAGAACAGCGGCAGGCTTATTTTTCAGAGCTTGCCTCCATTGAGTGATTTGCAAATACGATACGGAGGTATATCATGATCCAAAGCGACCCTCGGGCTCTTGTCGATCGAGAGACCATGCGACAACTGGTAAATGACAGCGAGAAACGATTTGAACAGCAGTTAGACGATCTTTGCGACAGTGTCGGTGCCATGCGGGGCCTTCGGGTGATCATGCTTTCCGGACCCTCTTGCTCGGGCAAGACCACAACGGCGGGCAAGCTGATAAGGTCCCTTTCAGAGGGCGGCAAGGACGTTCACGTTATTTCCGTGGATGATTTCTATTACGACCGCATGTATCTGATGGCAAGAAGCGAGCAGTTGGGTAAGGACGTGGATTTTGAATCCATTGTGTCCATCGATCTGCCCTTTTTCAAGATGTGTATGCAGTCGTTGCTCTGCGGGGAAAAGACCCTGCTTCCGCGCTATGATTTCAAGCTGGGACGCCGTTGTTCCTATGAAACCTATCAGATGAAGCCCAACAGCATCCTGCTGGTGGAGGGGATCCAGGCGATCTATCCCGAAATCACTGAGGTCTTTCAAAATGAAAACAAGGTTTCGGTGTTCAGCTGTGTGGAAAGCGCTATCGCTTGCGGGGACGTGGTCTTTGAACCCACCGAGGTAAGACTGATCCGCCGTCTGGTGCGCGACCATCACTTCCGCGGGGCTAATACCGAGTTTACCCTATCTCTTTGGAAAAGCGTGACAAAAAATGAGGAAAAGAATATTTTTCCCAACCGTCATACGGTAGACTTTGCCATCGATTCGGCGATGGCGTATGAGCCGTACGTGATGAAGGATGCTCTGATCCCGCTTTTGCAGGCAGAGATAAACGAACACAGCCCATACTGTACCCGGATGCAGTCGCTGATTATGCGGCTTTCCGATCTGCCGTCCTTAGATGCCGATCTGATTCCCCGAGGATCGGTGTTCCGTGAATTTATCGGGTAAAAACACAGTCAAGTTCCACTGCGAGGTATCCGCTTGAAACAAAATTCCACAAATGCTGTCATAGGAGCGGTCGCGTTTTTGACCGTTGCCGGGATTGTGGTAAAAATACTTGGACTTGTATGTAAGATCCCCCTTGTCTATATTATCGGCGAGGAGGGAATGGGATATTATAACTCGGCGTATACCATTTACAATTTGTTTTTTATCCTTTCGGGAGCGGGGCTGCCCGTTGCCATCTCCATTCTTGTCTGTGAAGAAAACTCAAAGGCGGGAAAGGGAAGCCTTGGGGTGGTGTTTCGCATTGTCCTCTTGGTTTTGGTGCTCTTCGGAGTACTTGGACTTTTGATTTTATGGTTTGGCGCCGAGACCTTTGCCGCGTTCATTGGCAATCCGCCGTCCTATGTTTGCATTCTCGTGATGGCACCCGTGTTCTTTTGCGTGTGCGTGGCGGGGGGCTTGCGCGGTTATTTTCAAGGGCTTTCCCGTATGATACCCACGGGGGTCTCTCAACTCATTGAAGCACTGACCAAGGCGGTGCTGGGTGTAGCACTGGCGCTGTACGGTGTCAAACGAGGATATTCCCTTGCAATTTGTGCCAGCCTTGCCCTTGTGGGCATTGCGGTGGGCAGCTTTTTGTCCATGGCGTATCTTCTGTTGCTTGCCATAGGGAGTAAAGCCTTTCGCAACGAAGGCAAATCGGCTGTCATGCGCCCCTTGCCTGTTGTCAAACGGCTGTTTCGCATTGCCTTGCCGGTCACCTTGGGCTCGCTTGTGCTGTCGCTGTCCGGTTTTTTGGATCTGGCGGTGGTCATGCGGGGGCTACAGCGTGCGGGCATGGATACTGCCTTGGCAAACCGCTTGTACGGTAATTATTCTTCGCTTGCCATGCCCATGTTCAATCTGCCGACCGTGCTGTTCATGCCGATCTCCTATGCCGTTGTGCCAAGGGTCACCGAGGCGAGAATACGGGGGGAGGCAACTGCCATTTCGCGCACGGCAAACGGCGCACTTTGCGCTATGTCGATAGTTACCATGCCGTGTGTGTTTGGACTGTATCTGTTGTCAAAGCCGATCCTACTGCTGCTTTTTGAGGAGCAGGCAGCCCTTCGGGCGGCGCCGCTTTTGTCGGTCTTGGGACCCGCGGTGTTCTTTTTGGGCATCGTGACGGTCACGGGCTCGCTTTTGCAGGCGTCGGGAAATCAGATGCTACCCGTTGTTTCTATGGGATGCGGAGCGTTAAGCAAGCTGCTTGTCAGCCTGTGTCTGATTCCGAAAATCGGCATTACGGGCGCACCGCTCGGCACACTTTGTTGCTATACGGTGATTGCCGTCATCAATTTGTATTTTGCCATGCGCCGCGGTCTTTTGACACTTTCCTTTGGAAAGCAGCTGTGGGCGCCTCTGGTATCGGGCTTTGGCTGTGCTCTTGCGGGGCGTTTGATGTACGCGTTTACACAAGAACGCTTGGACACGCGTGTGTCGGCGCTGATCTGCATAGGCATAGCGGGCATGATATATTTGTTTTTGTTGTTTGCCCTTGGCGGAGTGGATGCTGATATGCTCTCGGCTCTGCCGTTGCCAAAGAAGATGAAAACACGGCTTTGCCGTTTGGGCATGTCAAAAGAAAGGACGATACACTGTGAGAACTGCCAAGGAACTGCAAAATCTGCCTCATTACGGTTATGAGGAATTATACGATATCGTGGCGCTGTTGCGCTCGGAGAACGGTTGTCCTTGGGACAGAGCCCAGGATCACCATAGCATTCGAAAAAATCTGATCGAGGAGACCTACGAGGTCATCGAAGCCCTCGACAAGGAAGATGCTGTCTTGCTGCGCGAGGAGCTGGGTGATCTGATGCTACAGGTGCTTCTGCATGCCAACATGGAGGAGCAGGCGGGAAGGGAAGGCATGGATGGTGTGTTTGACGGCATTTGCCGCAAGCTGATCTTCCGCCACCCCCACATTTTCGGCGTGGAGAACGCTGTGAGCGCCGAGGAGGCGCTGGCGGGCTGGGAAGAAAGAAAAATGGTGGAAAAGGGTCAACACAGCACGTTTGAGGGATTGGATCGGGTCACAAGGACCCTGCCGGGACTGATGCGTGCACAAAAGCTGATCAAGAAAGCGAAAAAAGGCGGCTTGATCGATGCCTGTCCCTTCACCGAAGAGGATACTGTAAGCCAACTGCTGGCACTTTGCTACAAGGCAAATGAAGAATCGATCGATCTGGAGGAGGCGCTGTACGCGCATCTGGAGGATTTCATTCTGGAAATGAAGAATAAGGAATATAACGATGAGAATTGATAAATATTTGAAGGTTTCCCGCATTATCAAGCGCCGCACCGTGGCAAACGAAGCCTGCGATGCCGCGCACATTGCGGTGAACGGCAAGGTCGTCAAGGCGTCTTACGACGTCAAGGAGGGCGACATTGTGGAGATCGGCTTTGGCGGACGCAAGCTGACCATTCGTGTGCTGGACGTAAAGGAGCACACCCTCAAGGCGGATGCGGCAAGCCTGTACGAGGTGATCTCACAGGCATGATCCGCCCACACCCTGCATATATAAAGATGGAATGAACCTTGATATATGGAGGTAAACGATGGGTACTACCGATAGCCAGAAAGCCAAGATGCCTCACACGCTGTGTCTGGAAAACCGATCCAGACTGGTTTTAACGGGCATAGAGGACGTCATCAGCTTTGATGAAAACGGACTTCTTTTGCAAACGGGGGACGGTACGCTGACCGTGGACGGCTCCGATATTCATATCGTCACGCTTTCCGTGGAGAGCGGAGACCTTGTGGTGGAGGGGCGTATTTGCGGACTGTATTACGTGGATCAAACGGTGAAAAAGAGCGGATTTTTTGTAAGAAAGAGTGAACGATAGTGTTTGCCTTTATTGACGGACCCTTTCCGTTCTGGCAGGTGCTGTTCTTCTCACTTGGCTTCGGCTTTCTGGCAGGACTTTGGTATGAATGCCTGCGGATCGTCAGGACTGCCGTGAAAACGGTGTACCGACCAACCAAAAGAGCGGGAAGGATCCTGCTCGGCGTGCTTGATTTTATACTGGATCTTGTATATTTTCTGGTTTTGTCGGTGGCGGCGGTGCTTTCAATGTTCGTTTGCAATCGCGGACAGCTGCGCCTATCCATGCTTTTGGCGGCGGGGGTGGGACTGTATCTGTACTTTGTCACCATTGGAAGGATGATCGTATGTATTCACCGTGCGATCTTACGGTGGATATACCGATTCTTATGCTTGATATATCGCTACACCCTTCGGTATGTATTTTGGTTCTTGCGATGGATATACCGAAAAACGCTTTGGGTGCTTTGGGAGTGGCTGGCGGAGAAGATCTCGGTATTGTATGAAAAATTTGAAAGTAATAGGGCGAAGCGTTGTATGACGCGTCTGGTACGGGCGTGCGAGGACGGATTTGCCGGATATGAGGACTATATTTCAATTGTTTGAGCGGAGGTTAAAAATATGAGAAACGGAAGCAGCTTTTTTTTGAAGATCGCAATCGTGCTGTTTATGGTGTTCAGTATTGTGATGATCCTGCAATTACAGCAGGAGTTTACGGAGCTTGAGAAAAAGCACGCGCAGTTGAAGGTGCAGATCGCTGAATATGAGGAGCGTATTGCCGAGCTGCAATATGAATTGGACCGTCCCTTTGACAATGAGTATATCATCGACATCGCCAGAAAAAAGCTGAACTATCATCTGCCGGACGAAATAATTTTTGAAAACCAAAAGAATAATTGATATGGAATACCAAATCACAAAGCAGTGGCAGGACAGAACGGTAAAGGACTATTTGTATACGGTAGTCGGTGTTTCCCGTTCTGTCCTGACCCATTTGAAGAAAAAGGAAAATGGCATCCTGCTCAACGGAAAGCGGGTGACCGTACGGGCTGTTTTGAAGGAAAACGACTGCTTGACCCTGGGCATGGATGACAGGGATGATGAACGAACAGAAAACATCATTCCTTCCGATATGCCTCTCTGTATTGCGTATGAGGACGAGCATTTGTTTGTGATCAACAAAGCGCCGAACATGCCCACCCACCCCACACACGGACACTATGAGGATACCCTTGCCAACGCTTTGGCAGGGCATGTCTTGAAAAACGGCAGGGAGCCCATGGTGTTTCGGGCGGTCAACCGTCTGGACCGTGACACCAGCGGTCTTGTAATCGTGGCAAAGCACAAGCTTGCCGCGGCGCGGCTTGCGCAGTTTTTGCAGACGGGTCGCATTCAGAAGCAATATATTGCCGTTCTTTGCGGCAGTGTGGAGGAGGATGAGGGGAAGATCGACCGCCCCATCTGCCGTGTGTCGGACAGCATCATCACCCGCCGTTGCTGCGAGCAGGGGCAGGGGGATGATGCATTGACACGTTACAGGGTGCTTTGCCGCAATGGGGATCACACCGTTGTGCTTGCCTCTCCCATCACGGGAAGGACCCATCAGTTGCGAGTGCATTTTGCATCTATAGGGCATCCTATCATGGGCGACACGCTGTACGGAAGCCCTTCACCCGAGATCGATCGTCAGGCCCTGCACGCCGTTCGGCTGTGCTTTCCCCATCCCGTAACCGAAAAGATGCTGGACGTTCGGTGTGAACTGCCCGAAGATATGCGGAAGTGGCAAAAGGAGATTGAATTTGAAATTGAAATTAAAAAAGACAATTGAATGGATAAAGAGAAACGTGCCCATCCCGGGGATCGTTTTGTACTGCCTTGCGCTTTTGTCGCTGGTCATACACCTTCTGTGCCTTGTGTGGCGGGGATTTGCCGATTTCTTTGCCACCTATATTGCGGGATTTTTTCGCATGATACTGGCAAAGGTCAGCGGACTATACCGTTTTTCGCTTGCAGAGATCCTGATTCTGATGCTGCCCGTTGTTTTTGTGGGCATCATCATGGCGGTGACGATCTATTGGCGCAGGGGGCAGGACCGTAAGCTCAACCGCTTTTTTGCCATGGCGTTTGCCTTGATCAGCCTGTTTTATTCCACCTTTGTTTTTACCTATGGCATGGCGTACCGCGGCTATACGCTGGATCGGAAGCTGTCCCTAGACAAGCGGGATATCAGCGTAGAGGAGTTGAAGGAGCTGACAGAATATCTGGTGGAGAAGACGAATGAGGCGGCAGAGTCGGTGGATTTTCTGTACGGTGATGCTTCGGTGATGCCCTACGGTTTTTCCGAAATGAACGATAAACTGAACGATGCCTACGCTCTGTTTGAGAAGGAAAATGATTTCTTTTTCAACTTTACGTCCCGTGCCAAGCCCATGCTGCTCTCAAAGGGAATGAGCTATATCCACATGCTGGGCATGTACACCTACTATACGGGAGAATCCAATATCAATATCGATTTCCCTGACTATACCTTGCCCTTTACCACCGCCCACGAAATGGCGCACCAACGTGGCTTTGCCAGGGAGGACGAGGCGAACTTTATGGCGTTTTTGGTGTGTACTGCCTCCGACGATCCGTATATCCGTTATTCGGGATATCTGAACATGTACGAGTATGCGGCATCCGCTTTGTACCGTGCCGATGCCTCTGCATACAAGACGGTGTACGGCGAGCTTAGTCTTTCGGTGCGATATGAAATGCAGAGCTACGATGTGTTTTTCGATAAGTACCGCGAAAGTTCGGCGGCGAACGTATCGGACGCACTCAACGATGCTTTCTTAAAGGGTAACGGTCAGAGCGCGGGAACGGAAAGCTACGGACTGGTAGTTGACCTGGCGGCGGCGTATTATCGAAGTATTCGTGATAATTTGCTGAAATAAGTGTAAAACTTATGCATTTTTTTCGCATTTCACCCTTGCAAAAGAATAAAAACTGTGCTACAATAAAGTGAGATTATTGTAGCATCGTTTGTTTTCAGGGCACGGAGGTGGCGTATGGAAAAACAAATCCCAAATACGTCGGTTGCCCGGGAGGCAATGATGATCAAAGAGGCAGGCTGCGCCTTCCACAACGGAACCAACCATCGCTGTCATGAATACCTTGGTGCACACAAGGAAAAGGACGGGACCTATGTCTTTCGCGTGTGGGCACCGGGGGCAAAGAAGGTCGGTCTTTGTGCGGATTTTACCGACTGGATCGATGGGATCCCTATGCTGCCCGTCACGGAGGGCGGCGTGTTCGAATGCCGCGTCAAGGCGGAGCAGAACAATGTGGAGGGTTCCCGGTATAAGTTCAAAATAACGGGCAAAAAGGAAACGGTCTTTAAGTGCGACCCCTATGCCGCCTATTCCGAGATCGCGCCCCGCAACGCCTCGGTGGTACGCACCGCCTTCCATTACACCTTCACGGATGAACGCTTTCTTTCGGCAAGAAAAGAACGCTATCACGTGCAGGATATGAAAATGCCGATCCCTCTGAATATATACGAAATGCACTTGGGTTCGTTTCTGCGCCGCGGTGACGGAAGCTATGCATCCTATACCGAGATCGCAGACAAGCTGGTGCCGTATGTGAGGCAGATGGGGTATACCCACGTGGAGCTCATGCCCATTATGGAATATCCGAAGGACAGCTCGCTCGGCTTTTTGGCAACCGGCTATTTTGCTCCGACGTCACGCTTCGGTACCCCCGATGAGTTTGCTTCTCTTGTGGACAGACTCCATGCGGCGGGCATCGGTGTGATATTGGATTTCGTTCCCACCTGCTTTTCAAATGAAGAGCACGGTCTGCTGCGCTTTGATACGGGCGTGCTGTATGAGTCGGAAAGTGCTCCCTCAAATGCGGAGTATAGCTTTTTCGATCTGACAAGGGCAGAGGTGAAAAGCTTTCTTATCTCGAGTGCGCTGTTCTGGCTTCGTCGGTTCCACATTGACGGACTGCGGCTTGTGGGTGAAAGGGAGGATCCCGACACCCTCGCCTTCTGGCAGGAGCTGATCATGACGGTTTCAAGGGAATTTCCCGACGTGCTGACCATCACCGAAATGCCGGACAAGATGCTGTTCGGAAAGGCACCGCGTACGTCGGTAAAATGGTACTGTGCATGGACCAAGGACGTGTTCGACTACATCACCCTTGACCCGATGGCGCGCATGAACCATCCGGCAGAAATGAATCTCAAAAACGAACAACCGCTGAAAAAGCGTTTCATATTACCCATCTCGCACAGTGATGTTTCGGGCGGCAAGCGCTCGCTGATCGAACGCATGCAGGGATCGTATGAGCAGAAATTCGCGCAAATGCGCACGATGTTCCTGTTCCAGATGACCTATCCCGGAAAGAAGCTGAGCTTTATGGGAAATGAATACGGTCAATTCCGCGAATGGACCCACGACAGGGAACTGGAGTGGTTCATGCTGGGGTATGACATGCACAGGCGTTTACAGCGTTTTGTTTCGGATCTCAATCACCTGTACCTGACAAAAAAAGCACTTTATGAAAAGGATTTCACCTCCGATGGATTTGAGCGTATCTTGATGGACGGCGATGTGGTCGCCTACAAGAGATATGGCAACAACGGCGAAAAGTTGGTGGTGGTGCTCAGCTTTGCAGGCAGTGATATAAACGATCTGCATCTTCCCGTATCGGGCGACTACCGTCGCTACAGGGTGATTCTGGATACTACCGCTGAACTGTATTCGGGCAAGCACTACAGAAGACAAAAGGCATACGAAACGGTATGTAAAGACGGCAAATATTACTTGGCAATTCCCGCAATCTCTTGTTCGGGGTTGGTTTTGGAACCGGACCCCACAAGCAAACAACCATGTGACCAATTAAATTAAAATAAATGATCAACGGAGGAAGTTATGTTCAGTAAGAAAGAATGTGTAGCAATGCTTCTTGCCGGCGGACAGGGAAGCCGTTTGTACGCGCTGACCGAAAAAGACGCCAAGCCGGCAGTATCCTTTGGAGGCAAGTATCGAATCATCGATTTTCCGCTCTCCAACTGCAT
>JAEIGA010008486.1_pt1 | contig 15580 bp, 13 predicted proteins | sample 9270691 | NCBI WGS metagenome assembly JAEIGA01 (sample SAMN17057246, study PRJNA624740) | gut metagenome | biome: biome; isolation source: fecal sample | host: Bos grunniens | place: China: Xizang | collected 2019
CGCGCGGAAGATCGAAGTTAAGATCGCTGTAAAGGACTCTGTCGCCGAAGGCCATCTTGACATGCTCGGCGCGGACGACGAGATTGCCGAGACGCGGCCCCGGCGGAATGCGGATAACGAGATCATCCTCGCGCGTCGAAACCTCCTGCTTCTGAAGTTCCTCGTAGCGTTTAACGCGGGCCTGGCTCTTGGAGCGGCGGCCCGAGGGATTAGTCTGAATCCACTTAAGTTCGTTCTCAATGAGCTTCTGGCGCGACTTCTCCGCCTTCGCTTCGCGCGCGAGCATAGCCTCTTTCTGTTTAAGCCACTCTTCGTAATTACCCTTGTACGGATAGCAGATGCCGTGGTCGAGCTCGAGAATCCAATCGGTAACTTCAGAGAGGAAGTAACGGTCGTGGGTTACGACGATGAGAGTTCCCTTAAAAGGCTTAAGATACTCTTCGAGCCACTGAACAGTCTCCGCATCGAGGTGGTTCGTAGGTTCGTCTAAGAGTAATACATCAGGCTCAGTTAAAAGAAGTCTGCAAATCGCAACGCGGCGGCGCTCGCCGCCCGAAAGAACCTTAACCGGCTGATCAGAGGGAGGGCAGTGCATCGACGCCATCGCGCGCTCCACGAGCGAATCAATATTCCAATAGTCGTGCGCGTCGATTTCATCCTGGAGTCGCGCCATCTCCGCTTCGGCCTTCGGATCGTCGAGATTGCAGCAGAGCTCTTCATAGCGGTCGAGCTTAGCCTTAATGGGAGCAACAGCCTCTTCAACGACTTCACCGACGGTTTTCGTATCGTCGAGTTCAGGCTCCTGGGGCAGATAGCCAATCTTCGTACCTTTAGCGACCTGAACCGTGCCGATTAAATCAGTATCGAGACCAGCGAGAATCTTCAAAAGCGACGACTTGCCCGCGCCGTTTCCGCCGATGACGCCGATATGCGCACCGTAGAAAAACGAAAGATTTACATCTTTCAAAATAGTTTTCGTTCCCGCCTGCTTGGTTACATCAACGAGACTGAACTGATATTCACCTGCCATACGATTAGCTACCTTTCTTGAAAAAACTTTGAGCGGTAATTATATCACTTTTCTGAAAATTAATGAATATGCCGCCGTATGCCTGAACGATCCGGTCATTCGCGGTATATCCGTTTGAAATCGACGCCTTCTGCGGCTAGAGTGAACACCGCGGCCGGCAGCGACAAGGTCTCTTCGCGCATCTGGCGAAAATAATCCGCGTACTGCTCCGGAGCCTCCGCGTTTCTGGGCGGTCTTAATCCGATAAAGGCATACTTCGCATCGGCAGATGATTCAACTATCGCCGACACGGGCGACACCGCAGGGTTGTACTCCTTAACGAAAACATCGGCGTCGACACGCGATGAAGCGAGAAAATCAAGCAAGATCTTTTTCGACTCTTCCGCGCTGACGCCTTGTTCCGCTATCTGACAGAGGCGGATTCGGGTCTTGCGCTCGGCAGCCTGAACCATAAGGCTGGCCAAGGCGAGCATGAACGGACCATTCTGATTTTGTCCGCGCCACCAGACGTCAATGCGGTCGACATTGGGCGATTTGTCATTTTCGGACACGACAGTCAATCTCTCACGAACAAAAACCACGCTCCTGCGCCGCTCTACTATAAAAGAGGCGAGAGCGCTGACGGATTTAAGTTGAGGATCCTTCATCGGAACGCCGACCAAAATCGTATCGGGGACAAAAGGCCCGAATCCGTATGCGTTGACCAGTGTAAACATCGCTTCAAAAGGATCGTCGGAAGCAAAAACACGCGAGTATGCCAACAGCCGTCTTTTGGCCGCCGTCGAACGCAAAATCTCATTAAGTTCGCCGATGCGTTTCTGGGAACCCGCCGCTTTCGGAACGACCGACGCAAGTGTCACCATGCCGCGCCCGCCGGAAATCGCGCGCGCCAGATCAACGACATCGAATGACTTAATGGGGAGCTCGGTGAACGCCAGAACATCCGGCCGCCAATTTCTCAAATCAGACTTCCGTCCTTCAAGCTTGAACATCGCGAATCTGGCAATCGCGACCCAGAGACCCGTTCGCATATCGCCCCAGCGCGCCGTCAGCGCACGACGTTTCACGACCCAGAAAATAAGAATTTCACACCCAAGCGCGATAAATGTCCAACCGGGGCTTATCATAAACATGGCGATTACGCAAAGAACAAAGCCGAGAAGCGAGAAGGACGCCTTCACTTTAAACGTCGGCCGCCAGGAAGGATTGCTCATCGCGCTTTCCAGACCTGCGGAAAGATTCAACAGCGCGTACGTGGAAAGATTGAACATCGTCAAAACCGGAGCAATCGCATTTATGTCACCAAACCAAAGACAAACCGCCGCGATCAGGAAACAGCAGAACGAACCGAAACGCGGATCGTCCGTAGCCCCCCATCCTCGAGCAAAAAGACGCGGCAGAATCCTATCGCGCGCCAAGGCCTGAAAAACCCGTGGCGCACAGAGAAAGCTGCCTACCGCGCTCGACAGGGTGGCGGCCCAAACGCCAAGAAGAATCGGGAACGCCCATTTCGCGCACTTTGTGAAAATCATCGAATCTGTTTTGAGAACCGCGCTGTCGGAAACAAAACCGGAAAGAAAGATCGGTATGAGCATATACACGGCGTACCCCGTAAGCACGGCCGCTATGGTTCCTAAAGGTATGGAGCGTGCCGGATTTTTAAGATCTCCTGACATCCCGACGCCGGAAAGGATGCCGGTAACCGCAGGAAAAAAGACCGCAAAAACGGGCCAAAAACCTAGTGAAGCGGGTTCAGAAGCGACCGAAGAAAGCGATTCTGGAGCCGAACCCATAAAAAACGAGACAAGAGAAAAGGCGATAGCGCCCATGATAAAATACTGAGACTTCAGCGCGATATCGGCGGAAACCGTCGAAACGGCCGCAAGAATCGCCAATGTCGCAAACCCTACATAGCGCGGATCGAAAGAGCTGACATACGGCAGAGAGGAATTGACTAGAGCTTCCGAAAAACCGGCCACGTAAAACGAAACGCCTATCGCCTGCGCAAGGGCGAGAGGAAGCCCCATCGCCGCGCCCGCTTCAAGGCCGAACGAACGCGAGAGCATAAAGTACGCGCCGCCCCCCTTCATCCGCATGTTTGTGGCAAGCGCCGAAATCGACAAACCCGTCAACAGGGTGATGACGCTTCCGAGCGTTACGATAATCAACGATGTCGTAAGCCCGACATTGCCAAGCATCCACCCGAAACGCAAATACATGACAACGCCGATAATCGTCAATATGCTAGGCGTGTAAACGCCCTGAAACGTTCCAAAGCCGTAGCCTTTGCTTTCGGTATCCTTCTTCATTGATTTTCCTTTGTCGTATTAAAGCGAGGAACGCCCGGCAGAACGCCTGATGATCGCCATGGCCGTCGGAACGGCCACCAAAAGAGTCAGAACAACAGCGCCGGCCGCACCCTCAACGACGATTCGCCACGGAACCGCGAAATAATGCGGCATCCCAGGCCAGACAGATGCCGTCTTGATCGCAAAAACCCACCCTGCCGCCGCGCCGAAAGGCAGCGCGATCAAAATTCCGCATATCGCAGTCTTCAACGCGCTAACAACCAGACGTCCGGACAGCTGCAGACGCGTCGCTCCGACGGCTCTTAAAACGGCGTACTCGTATTTCAGCGCATCCGCTTCAGAAACGAGCATCGCGATAAAGCCGATGACAAGTATCGCGAGAAAAACAAAAGGTACTCGAGCCGCCTGGCCTATCAGATCGTCTCCGTGCGCCAAAGTTCCATCGGCGATTTCATCGCGCGCATGAAGACGAACCGTAAAGCATTCGGGACAGCCCAGCCGGGAAGCGATTTCGCGCTCAACCGCGCGGGCGGCGCCGAAAACGCCGTTCTCATTGAGAAAATCCTTCTCGTATTCAACCCAGAGATGCGTCATACGGACATGAGGCGCAGGACGCGGATCAAGCGACTCCACCGTATTGAACGATGCAAAGACGGGACCGTCCGTCATGCCGCTCGCGCCGTTCATTCCGCGAACAAGGCCGCGACTGGTCACCATGTGCCAGTTGACGTCGACGACGCCGGCAATCGGAAGCGAAACCTCCGTCTTCGGACCGCGCCCGGCGAGAAGAAGTTTAAGTTCATCTCCTTTGTGAAGCGAAAGGGCGCGCGACATCATAAGCGAGATCACGCAGGCATCGCCTTCGCGTATCGCTTTTTCAGCCGAAGCGTGATCGCCTTCAACGAACTTGAACTCCGGCAGCCATTCCGCCGCGAGAAAAAGCGCGTTATGACGATAAGCCGGACGTCCCGAAGACCCCGCAGCCTCGGAAGACTCGTCGCGCTGCAGGTCCACCTGAAGCGGCAAAAGCTCGCTTATGCGCTTTACGCCTTTAATATCGCGCAGCTTTTCGATATCGAACGAATTTGCTCCGCCGGGCAAAAGCGAGACGATCGCATCGGGCCACTCTTCAGAAGGAACAAAACCGCGCATCAGACTCGCCCCCCAGATTTCAACCGCGACAAATGAACCGAATCCGAATGCAAAAGCGATCGCCATACCGATGCGGCGGGAGCGGGGTCGAAGAGAGGAAGCGTCCAGAGGTTTCACCGAAAGAAAACTTCTGAGCGCAAAAAGAACGGCTAAAAATGAAACTGCGACCGCGGCGCCGAACGCGATAGCCATCACCCGAAAATCAAACGCCGCACCGGCCGGGAAGGCGGTCTGATCAAAAGCGATGAAAATGTGCAACGACAAAACGGCAAGGGAAATCCCCAGCAGCACCCCGACGCATGTTGAAAAAAGGGATTCCGCGAACGCAAACATGACGACGCCTCCACGCGTCAGCCCGACGGTTCTTAAAATCGCCAATGAACCTCTATTTGCTTCAACAGAAAGAAGAAGAGAATTGACGAGAAGCGCAAGCGCCGTCAAAATGGCCGCCGCAAGCATCAAAGGGCGGGCATAATCCATCCGTCGCTGCTCGTCACCTTTGAATGATTCTACGACTCTTTCCGATGTCGCGGTCAAAATACCGGGGGCGTCGATCTTCTCGCGCCAAAGAGAGATGGAACCTTTTTTCTCTTCGGAAAAACCGTCAAACGCGGCATTGTTCGCAAAAACCCCCGGGAATCCGGCGGGCAACTTCTGATCGTCTAGAAATCCCACAATCCTGGCGCTCATCGTCCCCGCCAAGCCGACAAACTTCACCGTATCGCCGACCTTCGCCAACGTCTCGCCGCGAAAACGCTTCAAAGTATTTCGGGTGCATACAACCTCGCTTTCCGGAGAATCCAAATCAACCCATCGGCCCTCTATAAGTCTTGTCGATCCGTAAGGATTCTCTTTGGGAGAACGCGCGATGACAGCACGCATCGGCGGCCCCTGCAACGCGCGACCGCCTGGACGGCAATCTATCGTCGCGCCTATCAGATCCATCTTAAGATCACACTTCGGCAACCGGCCGACGCCCTTTCGATCTTTCTTTGCCGCTTCCCGCGGCCCGGAAGAATCGCCGCCGCGTCGACGTCCGAATCCGAATTCGCCGTCAATCTTCCAGGCACCCCACGGACGCACCGCCTCTTCCGCAAGATAAGGAGCCTGAGCGGAATTTGTCGCGGAAAGAGATGTCACAAACACAACGGCGCCGACAGCCGCCGCAACGCCGGCGACCGCGCAGATAAAACGGGCTTTCCCCTTCGCGAGAGATTTCAATACCGTTTTTAAAATCATACGGTCCTCTTTTAACGGTATACTTCGAGATAACGCGCCGATACCGCCGCAGGATCGCCGAAGGTCTCCATGGAAGCTCCGACGCGTCCGTCCTTTATGAAGTGGACGGTTTTTGCGGCAGCAACGACTACCGGATCGTGAGTCACCAGAAGTATCGCGCTCTTCTCGCTTGAATTGAGCGTTTTAAGTATTTCGCAGATTGAGCGAGAAGCTTGAACGTCAAGGTTGCCGGTCGGTTCGTCGGCAAGAACGACCGCCGGCTTCGGATATAACGCACGGGCGATGGCAACGCGCTGACGCTCACCGCCCGAGAGTTCGCCGGGCATTTTTTTCGCCAATCCCTCAAGTCCGAGATTTTCAATCAGTTCCGCAAGACGCGCTTTGTCGACCCGGCCGTGATCGAGTTTGACGGGAAGCGTTATGTTGTCGGCCACGGAAAGCGAAGGCAGAAGATTGTATGCCTGAAAAACAACGCCTACGTTGCGGCGGCGAAATTTGGCGGCAGATGAGTCGCTCATCGACAGAATGTTCTCTCCACCAATTTCAACCTTGCCGCCGTCGGCACTTATCAGTCCGGCGGCAATATGCAAAAACGTCGATTTTCCGCTGCCGCTCGGCCCCATAAGCGCCGCAAATCCGCCCTCTTCAAGTGTCAGCGAAAATCCGTTCAATACATTGTAGCCGGCATAAGAGCGGCATACATCAGTTGCTTTAAGCGCTTCCATTTTTTTATCAAAGCCCGAAGATTGAAGTCTCCTGCTGCTTGCGGATTTCCTGCTCGTCGCTCCATACAAGTTCACCCGTGCGCAGATCCTTGAGATTGAGCGTGAACTTATAGTAACGGTCCGTAACTCCGTTGACATGCTGACGCATCTCGGTAAGCTCGCCGTAAAGGTACATCTGCGCGGCGGATTGCTGACCCGCGCGGACCGCCTTGGCCGGATCCGTCATGCCGTTCAGCGCCTGATCGTTCATCATCTGCAGATCTTCGGCGGACGTCGACCTGTCCATAAAGCGGAAGCGGCGCGAACGCAACAGCTTTGTGCGGATGGATGACGTTATGGAAGCCATGTCGAGATGCATGGAAGAGCGGTTCTTTATTCCGCTGATATCCAACACAGGCCGGGAGCCGCCGATCTCGGCGATGAATTCCTGATCGACCAGCATCGAATCGACCATCTTCTCGACCGTGCGACGAACGTCCTGCGGCTCAAGCGCCGCCGTCATGGCTTTGCGGTCAAGCTGGGTTTCCCTGGCGGTTATGCTCTGGCAGCCGCTCGCCAGCAAGGCGGCAGATACGGTAAAAAAAACAAATTTCGCAGTATTCATAACTTTATTCCTTTTATGTTTTCAATATTGCCCGCTTCATCACTCGGCGGTATCGTTTTCACGGATAACCATTTTAGCGACGCTGGCTTTCGCGCTGGGCGCCACCCCTGTAAAGACATAGGTATCCTGCCCGTCCAGGACTATCGACCTAAACGGCTTGGCGTCAGAATCGATCGCGACACCCTCCGCGTCAAACCACACCATGCGGGCCTGAAGATGTTGACGACGGTGCGTGAGCGACTGAATTGTCACCGACGCCTTTTTAATGCCCCCGCCAACTTCGCTGTAGGTCGTGCGTACGACTTTAACCCGATTCGAAAGTCTCATGGAACCCTCGAAAACCGAAGCCTCTCCGGCGTGAGTATCGACCGTGACGCGAGTGCCGGCCGTTTCGGCACATCCGGCAAGAACGGCAATCGTCGCGAAAGCGAAAACCTTACTGAACGACATGTTGAATCTCCTTTCCTTTTAAATCCGCGGTTGCCGAGCCCCTTCCGCCCATGTTGGCCGAAGCTCCATGAAATACATTCCCTGTCTTGGCGACCCACACAAGACGGGTCTCCCCGGGCGCCAGCGTAACCTTCACGGGAATCACATTCCCGTTAACGGCAACTGAAAGTTCATAAGATCCCGCCGCCATATCATCATCGCACCAGACATGCTGCACGGCCGGCAATGTAATCCAGCTGCGGGTGTCGGCTCTGCGAATTGCCGAAACGATCATGTTGCCCGCAAAAACCGCAATCTGGGCGTATTGGTTTCCGGCGGCGTTCACGCTGGCCTGCGCGCCGGCCTGCGCCGCGGCGCGCGTTAGATTCCGGACGATGATGCCGGGAAGCTGATCTTTCAGATCGCGCGCCGCCAGGGAACGGACGTCGAGCGCCGCAAACGCAGCCGAATTCACGGTTCCGTTGTGGACCGAAACGGTCTCCGGAATTATCGCCGAATCGCCGTATTTGGGAATATCGATGGCAAACCCGGTATAAATCGGCACAGGGACTTTAAGCGATTCGCGCATAGGGACGAAATCCTGCTCGTAAATCACAACCAACTTAGAGCGCCCCTGACGCGGCGTCGTCTGTCCGTCAGCGCGAGAGGAATCTTTGGCGAATAACGGGCAACCCGGCATGATGGCCGCCGCCTTGCGATAACTCTGCCAGGCTGCGCCGGCATCGCCGTCAGCCTCGAAGAGAACTCCGGTCAGCCACCACAATAAAGGATTCTCCCAGGAATTGCGCGTCGATGCGATCATTGCTTCAAGCGCGGCGTTCTGCTCGTCGATGATGCTTTTAGCCTGAGAATCAATACCGTCAGGTTCCTTCTTTACATCAGCGCCGTAAAGTCCGGCGAAAGAATCCTGGACATAAACCGCAAGCCGGGCGTCTACAAGCGCGGAATCGCGCCGTCCTTCGAGCAGTTGGGTCATTATACCGTATGTAAGCGCCATATTGATCTCGTACGGCGGCAGATAATATTCGCGCGTACGGTCATCGGTGACAACCGAAGCCATCGCCGTGTTTGCGAGATCGCCCATTTTCAATTTCGGAGAAGCCTCGGTCCGGTCTACCGCGGAATCCACCGCCGCACGGAAACGGCGAGACCCTTCAGAATATTTGCCCGCCAGCATCGCAACGCGCCCTGCTTCTACGAGACCGAGATTAGCGGAATAAAAACTGTCGTCCGCCAAATCCGCGCTCCACTTTTCTGCAACGGCGCAATTGCCGGTGCGCAGGGCGTCAACCGCCTTTTTAGCCTCTTCGTCAACGGAGACACATCCGCAAACGGCGGTCAGCGCCGCCATACAGGCCACAGTTCCGAGTTTCATGGATATCAGTCCCCTATTACGCGAATACCGGAATTACCGACATCACGCCAATTGGACGTGTCAACATTGATGCGTACGCCGCGTTCACGGGCGGCATCGGCATAACGCTTCGCCAAATCCGCCCGAAGTGCTTCCACGGAACCCCATTTACGCATTCCCTCTTCGCTCATCTCAAGCGCGACATCGAAGGAAGACCCCTCGTTTATGAGAACGGTAGCGGTGTACGGATTCATCCACGGACGTGTAATGCGCATCTGATGAAGTCCGGGCGTCGTTTTCAGCGGACCAGGCGATGAACCGATGACTGCACCGTCTATTTCAACGGTAACTCCTCCCGCTATGCGGCGCAATTCCTGTAGCTGCTCGCCGTTCGCGCCTTTTGTCTGACTTTCAAGCTCGGCGACGGTCTTGTCTATTGTGGTCGAGATGTAGAAACTTACAAGACCGTCCGCGACCGGAGAGGGCTTGCGCCACTTGAGAGACTTCTGGGCCACGGCGGCGGTTACATCGCTGGACCACTGATCGAAAAGCGTCTGATAATAATTCATAGGATCGTCGACCGCATCAAGTATCGGCATCTGACGAGTCCATGTCGGCATGCCGTCAACGCTGGCGCCTGTAGAATCCATTATCTTCAAAGTCATTCTGACGGTGTAGACGGATGCGAGGCGGCCGCCGATATTCCGGTTCGCAACGCTCGCGTTGACAATCGTCGCCGCCGCGATATAATCGCAGCCGAGCATTTTTGAGATCGCGGAAACGGAGCCCCCGGAAAAAATTCCGGAAACCGATCCGGACCTCTCCTCGCCGACCGTAACCTTGTAACGGCGAAAGGTGTCTGCGACCTGTGCCGAATCCATGACCGACAGCCCATCGATCTCCGCAAGCGCCGCGCTTAAACGGTCGCGGACACCGTCGACCTCGTCGTCCATCCCCGCAAGGCGGGTACGATTCTGGACGAATACGGCGATTTTCTTAGGGGCCGGCTTCTCTTGCTCCACCGAAACAGACTCGACCACCGTTGTGGTCACGTTTTTGACAACCGTCGTGGTGGTGGTCTGTTGAGCGCCGGATGCGGTCGCAACCGAGGCCAGCACAGCCATAATCAGACTCCTCATCGAAATGATTTTCATGACACCTCCTCGCCTTTGCGATTTATTTGGATTACACTTAGAAATACCAGTTGATGATCGGAACAAAGGGAATGTCGTTATCCTCGATCACGTTAACGAAGCCGATCTGTATGCCGTACATCATGCGCGTAATATTGATACCGCCGATCTGAAGTCCGCGAACGCAATCAGCGGTGTTGACAAAACCGATCTGTACGCCGTCACAGTCTTCTACCCAGTTCCACCCGCCGACCTGCAGTCCCTTGACACCCCAGTCAGAACCCCACGGCAGTCCGACAGGCGTAATAACATTAAGCGAAAGCGGTGTATAGGTTCTCATACACAGAGTCGGAGGATTTTTACCCTCGACCCTGATCGCGGCATCCGCGCCGTAAACGGAGCCTAAGCACAACACAACTGCGAGAAACAGAATTTTTTTCATTTTTATTCCCTTTGTCGGTTATTGATTAAATCTCAAACATTCAACTTTGCAAATGTCCGGACTCAAGGCCTACCGGACTTATCAAATTTTACATTTTTCCGCTTTGCGTGTCAACAATCCAGTCTGGGCATAAAACAAGGGCGCGGACTTTCGGCCGCACCCTTATTTTATCACGATCGAACTTTTAAATTCGATCACCAGCGGGTTTCGCGACGAGGGCCACGATCACCACCGCGGAAGCCACCGCGTCCGCCGCCGAATCCGCCGCGACGTTCTTCGCGGGGCTTGGGCTGGGACTCGTTGACACGCACGGTGCGCCCGTCAAGTTCGTGTCCGTTAAGGGCGTCGATAGCGGCCTGCGCCTGAGCGGCGTCGGGCATCGTAACGAAGCCGAATCCTTTGCTGCGACCGGTCATACGATCGGTTACGACACGAACGGCGGTAACTTCGCCGAATGCTGCGAACGCCGCTTTGAGACCATCGTCGGTCGTCGCATAAGCGAGGTTACCAACATAGATTTCCATCTTTATTTTCCTTCAGTGTATCTTAATGCTCCGTCTCGAAAGCACCCGCCCTCACAGATGAAGCACTGTAATTTTATCAATTTTGAACGTATTGCGTCAATCTCAAATCACCGCAATCCGATCTTCTTTTTATACGCGTCCGGCGCTGATCATGCGTCCGAAACGAACGACGGAACATTACAGTTCACACAAAAAAAGAACGGCAGGTGCGAATCGCACTGCTGCCGTTCTCTTTTCTAACTGCAAAAGACTAATTAGGCCTCGTCGCCATAGCCCTTCGACTTAAGATACTCGACGACCTTACCGACAGTCGTGAGCTTCTCGGCATCCTCTTCAGGAATAGCCGCACCAAATTCTTCTTCGAACGCCATGATGAGTTCAACGCTGTCGAGAGAGTCAGCGCCAAGATCATCGATGAACGACGCTTCTGACGTTACCTGTTCAGCATTCACGCCGAGCTGCTCGACGATGATGTCTCTGACGCGATCTACAAGATTACCTGCCATTTGAATATTCTCCTTCTTAGGTTTTGGTTGTATTTTACTAAATTCCGTTTGTGTACGCAAGGGGGTGAATTAAAATAATTGATTACCCGATCATTCCGCCGTTGACGGAAATAATCTGCCCGGTTACATACGCAGATTCACCTCCGGCGAGCCACGAAACCGCATTAGCGATATCCTCTACAGTTCCAAAGCGTTTCAACGGAATCGTATCCATGTACGCCTTGCGGACATCCTCGGGCAGCACGTCCGTCATTTTGGACTGGATGAAGCCCGGAGCGACCGCGTTACAGCGGATGTTTCTGCTGCCGAGTTCCTTCGCGGTCGTCTTCGTAAGAGCGATGACACCGCCCTTTGAAGCCGTGTAGTTGGCCTGACCGGCGTTGCCCATAATGCCGACGACAGAGGCGATATTGATGATTGAACCGCCCGCGGGAGTTCCGTCGGCCGCTTTGTTCTTCATCATCGGACGGCTGACGGCGCGCGTGAAGAGGAACGTGCCCTTGAGGTTTACGTCAATGACGGCATTCCAGTCATCGTCGCTCATACGCATCAGAAGTCCGTCCTTGGTAATGCCGGCGTTGTTGACCATGATGTCGACTTTGCCGAATTCCGCGATGACGCCCTTTACGCAGGCGTCGACCTGTGCGGAGTCGGCGACATTAACGCCGTAACCTTTGGCCTTCGCGCCGGACGCTTCGATTTCCTTCACGGTCTCTTCGCACCACTCGGCATTAAGATCGCAGACGGCGACGGCCGCACCGTCGGCGGCAAGACGCTTGGCGATCGCCGCGCCGATTCCGCGGGCGGCACCTGTCACGATGGCAACCATTCCTTCGAGGTTTTTCATCTTTTCTCCTTATTTAAATGAAACTTCAGGTATTGTACCAAATCGCCGCCCTGCGCGCAAACGAGCCGCCGTCACTTTGCCATACGAACGCGCGGATCAAGAATGGCGTACAAAATATCCGTTCCGAGATTAACCGCCTGATATACAAGCGCGCCAAGAATCACGACCGCGCGGACTACGGCAAGATCGGCGGAATGAATCGCGTTGATCGAAACGGACCCGAGACCGGGAATGCCGAAAAAGCTTTCCAGAAGAAGTGATCCCGTGAAAAGATACGGTATGGAAAGCGATATGTATGTCACGACGGGTATCAGCGCGTTTCGCAGCACGTGCCGCGCCATCACGGTAAAACGCGACAAACCTTTCGAACGGGCGGTCAGGACGTAAGGCTTGTATATTTCATCCAGAATCGCCGTGCGGTAGAACCTCACGTCCATCCCCAGCGAACTCAGCACTCCGATCATCACCGGAAGAATAAGATACTCCGCCGAGCCATATCCCCATATCGGGAACCATCCCGCCTTAAACGCCAGGAAAAACTGGCCCAGAAGTACCCATACGACATAATTGACGCTCATCAGCGCGGCGGAAACGAATAAAATTATCTTATCCGGCGTCCGCCCGCGATAAGCCGCCGACAGCATCGCGAAAAAAAGCGCGAACACAGATCCGAAAACGAGTATGGGCACCGTCAGCGACAACGACGGCCCCACGCCGCGTTTTAGTATGTCCTTGACCGGCTCGTTCATCTTCGGAGAATATCCGAAGTCGCCGCTTGCGACATTCTTTATAAATGTGAAGAATTGACTGTCGAAAACGTTGTCATCGCCAATGACAAGAGGCTTGTCGTACCCGTATTGACGATTGAAGTTCTTTATACTCTCTTCGCTCGCGCCCTTGCCGAGAATCGTCAGCGCCGGAGAATCGCCGATGACGACGTTGAACAGAAGAAACGTTATCAGCAGAATCCCCAACGTCGTGGGGATCGCTTCGAGCACGCGGCGAAAAATGTATTTAAGCATCTCTTGGTTATTTAAAGCGCTATCGCCTCAGCCAGGCGCTTCGCCACGTTGTCGCTGTCACACTTGTCGAGACGCTCAAGTATCTTAGACCACCGATACGCTCCGGAACCCGCGACATCGAACGGACGGTTAACGAACAGGCAGTCGTACGCACGACGGCGAGACCGGTATTTCTCCTGAATCAAAGCTAGAGTTTTCCTGAACTGGGACACATATGCGGCCGCAAACGCAGAGGGGTCCGACACAAGAGAAAGACGGCGGCTTATGACATTCGCGTAAGGCACGACGGACTCTTCGAACGAGCGCTGATAATCTACGAAACTCCCCGTATGTTCGATGACGACGAGCCGCGAGGGTATTCCGCTCGAATCAAACTGAAGAACCTCGTAGTTCTTGTCGAAAAGATTCTCATTTGTCTCGGTGGAACAGCGGCCCACTATCATGTCGACCGCGGCGGCTTCGCCCATCAGTTGGGCGAACCGGAGAGCGAAAACGGGATTGCGGAACTTCGCCGCGGGAATTTTATCGGAAGCGGTGCCGGGTATGTACGACCGGGCGAAGTACGCCGTTCTTACCAGAGTTCCGCGATACTGGTTACTGCCGTTGTACGGTTCTGTAAACTGACCGAATCCGACATGGGTCGGAAGTTTCATGCCGAGCTGACGGCACATGAGGCGACGATCGAGAATATAGTCGGAATAATCATTCGACTCTATCATCGCATGCAGAAGATCCTTGCCCTCGTCGAGGTGTTCGGCGATACCCCACTTCTGGAAACGGAACATGTATATATGAGCGGCGGGAAGCCCGACCTCCTTGCACTGCATGATATAGACATGACCGCGCCTCGATCCCGCGATCGGATCGCGGGCAAGCGACGAGACGATACGCCCCACATTCACATAGTCAATCTCGCTGAAAACGCGTGAAAGGTTCAAAATTATGTTCCGGGCGCGAGGATCGCATATCTGAGCGAGCTCCGGATCATGCGTGCGGTCGAACTCCTCCCAAAGCGGGTCGAATATAATCTCGCCGTCTTCAACGCGCGCGCCTGGCAGCCACTCTATCTGGCGGTAAAACTCTGGCGAGATACCCTGTATAAGGTCGCCGTCTTTTACTATGGTCTCATTCGGGCCCTGCGTCAGCACCTGACACATCGTATTGCGCCACTCGACGTTCTCGACGGTCTCCTCGCGCAGCTCCGCAGGAAGCGACGCTCTCCACTCCATATCGATTTTGCGGATCTCATCCCTGAGTTCTTCAGCCGTCATTCCGTCCGGATCAAGAGCTTTGATGCTCTGCTTGATCTCAATCGGCGTCGTAACCGGGAAGAGATCAAGTTCGGGATAGCCCATGCGGTTGCGGCGCGAGAGCATCGCCTTAACCTCTTTAATGTTCTCTTTGAGCTTTTCGTCAGAAATCTGAGTCAAAGGTATCGAAGCGCCGACCGTAATATAACGCGTTCCGGTCGCACTGTTGTAATAATAGATCGGCTCACCGAGAATAGCGACCTTCGAACGTTCCACAAGGCGCACCATATCTTCGGGCGAAATGGGCGAGCGCGACATACGCCAGTTTTCACCTCTCGCCCTGAGCGCGTTGCGGACCTTGGCGGAATGAGTGTTGAGAAAACGAATTTTACGCTTGGAGACGAGTGCCTGCAGCGCCTCGTCCGCCTGAAACGCGAGATCGACACGATCCGGATCAGGACGGATAAGAACCGCATCGTCCGTGAAAATCAAATCTACCGAAAGTGCAAGTTCTTCATCCTCTTCAGCAGACGTAAGAGGGGCAAGTCCATCGGCCTTTCGGGCAAGATTGATCTCGTCTATCCACATCATGCGCTGCATGGCATGAACGCCCTTGCGGGTCACAAGACCCGGGGTTTTGAGAAATATCGTCCCGATGCGCGAAAGAAGCTTTCCTTCCGCATCCCTGGCGAAAATCGGCTCTCCAAGTAATTTCATAGTTCTTATATTATAACACAACTTATCCCATCGCGCTTGATCTTCCTGCTCTAAAAAATGAAATTTGTTCCGCACTGTAATCTCATTTTACATATCCCATGCGAAAATCATCCGGCTTTACCGTTTTCGGCAGCGTTATTGGCCTGGAATATCCCCACCCCTTGCTTCCATCCTGTACAACAGTAATAATCATAGCCTCATTATTCTTCATTTCTTGCCGTGACTTTACATAACGCGGCGGATGTTGCTGCAACCGTGCTCACCTTTTGATATGGC
>JAEIGA010008487.1_pt1 | contig 15580 bp, 13 predicted proteins | sample 9270691 | NCBI WGS metagenome assembly JAEIGA01 (sample SAMN17057246, study PRJNA624740) | gut metagenome | biome: biome; isolation source: fecal sample | host: Bos grunniens | place: China: Xizang | collected 2019
ACTTCACTCACACTCGCTCAATCAACTCATACTTGCAGCTCATACTTGCTCGTGTCTTACTCGCTTACGCTCGCTCACTCGCGGGAAGCTTTTGTCTGTGGAACGTGTTCCACTAACAATATGGTGAATTGTGGTGATATTTTGCCGTCTAGCATGTTAGAGACATCAATTTGTTCCTAACACTCATAAAGGACGATGTATTCGTTGAGAACGGCTTTCTCGACGAATTATTTGTTTGGCATGCCCATCTTCAACATGGAAGATTCGGAATTGTAAGCTTTGACATATTTCTCACAATTCGCCCATGCTTCTTCTAAGAGCTCAGCAGGAATATTCTAAACAGTTATAGAATATTTGTCGCTATTGAAAACGTATCCGCATTTAAGATCTTCTGTTATGTAAGAACGAAGATACTCCTGCTGAGGGTTTTCGATAATTCTGCCTTTCTTAGCGGGATAGACAGCTTTGCCTCTCCTAGTGGTTTGCACTTCCATCCTTTTCGGTGGTGCAAAGTATGCCAGAAATTCAACGTTGAGTTTATCAACATCGAGATTTCTACACTTTCGCGGCATTAGGAGCATGACGAAAGCGATACTCGGAGCATCCGGACCATTGTGTAATAGGAATCTTGATCTATCCAACAATCTGAAATGAGATTCAAAAGTCCTATTACAGAGCATTTTCCCAAAGTCGTCGCCGCTGCTCTGATTCACCGAAAGAACATTCGTTAAGAGGATGAGAGGGATACCAATGTATATGAGGAAACCAAATACATTAACATCGATGAATCTCATACCAGAGCATATCGATCTATACTTCTCAGGAACGAATATTCTCCATTTAACCGTGTCAATGACTTCTTGCATCCAAGCACGAAGAGCAAAGACGACAGTTGAATTGGTGAGTATTGCTTTTACATCAGCCCAAGACATCTCATTGGATGGATCAACCAAATACATTAGGAACTGTGGGATATTAACCATTTAGGTTTTATCACCATTACCCCTAAGTATTACCTATTGGCAATGAGTCTCAAACGTGAGATCGAGATCAAGTTGTTTGTGGTATTTGATCTTCTCTTGATCATCTCCACCTATCTAAGTGATACTGATCTGTGGGCGCTTGTCTTTATTGACAAGTGCTTCTATCTCAGCATCGAACTCGATATCAATCACAGGCTCGGCTTGCTTGACTTGCTTGACTTCAACCTTCTTCTCATGGGTGCGATTTCGAATTATCGTGAAAACTCTTTACACGTGTTTATTGACAGCTTTGCTAATGCATAGCGACACACGTCGAGTCACATCGAACGAATAATCGAGCTCAATTTAATTGAGGTCAAATTTTTCAATCGGTGCAGAATCGAAGACTTCGGAGAGGATATCATTCAACGCAGCATTCAGCGGACTGAATTTGCCATGGAAGTTGAATTTGATATCTGTTGTTTCCCCGAGCACGATGTTTCTAATCGTTTCAGAAGAATGCGTCCATAATGTTATCGCGTATCTGTATTTTGGACTGGATGATCTTACGCACAACTACTATAAAGCATATTGTGCGACGACTAGCTGCCTAAGAACACGAGATTCTTTAAGCTTCTATTCTTCGGTCATATCATGAGAGTATTACCACTTTGGATAAGTCCTCAATGCCTCAACACAACCTTGTCTAATAGAGTAGTTGCGGTGCGCATTGTCAAAGAGACCTATGATGATAGGGTATCTCATGTAATACAGATTTTGGATAACGGTCATTCCGCCATTCGTCACTCGCTGCGGGCAGAAAGCTTGTTAAAGCTAAAGTCCGTCGTTGAGCTTGTATTCGCATGGGAAAAATTTGTATTCGACGATATTACCATTTTAGTTAATATTACGTCTCACAAACATTACAAATGGACGATTGACCTGAACAAAGCACAGATAATCCCAAGATTCATAGCTGAGATACTGTTTTAAGCATTCTACTAGAACGTTGAAGATAAGCAGCCTGTTAGGGGACTGTTTGAAGGCATTGATTGCCAGGTGGAGAATGTTCTAACCGTTATTGTTTTATCTGAGAAGATAAAGCTCGCGATCAGTTATAATTTAATAATCTCCATTGTCCAACTCAATACCATAATTAGAAGCCTCGTTAGTGGTTTCCTTTTCTATGGTGTTTTGGCACATAACATCAATGATGTTCTTTATAGAATCAATTTCCTATAAAGAAGCGAACAGATATCTGTTTTGGAATAATGTTTCCATCAATGATGTATTGCCGTTGCCAGGGACGAAAATTCCGATTTCAATTTCAGAATCTCCCTCAAAATTACACTTAACTACATCAGAAGTGGTTAACATAATTTATCTCCTTGAAAAAAAATACATTCGAGCCAACGCAGTTGGCCTAGGAGGTGCGGAAGCACCGAGTTCTTTTTTGACGGCCAACCCGCCTCCTTTGGAGGCTTGAGCCTCAACGCAGCGCCATGTAGTGAGCTAGTAGTCAAACGCAAATCGAAAATTTTAGAGTCTATGAAAATGTCATCCTCACCGTTGGAGACTTGTTTATAACTAAGAGACCATTTATTAAGCGATTACTCGATGGACTGCATATAAGCGAAGTATGCTCAATATATCGCGTAGGAGGATGGTGTTATCACACTATACGAGAAAGTGTTTTCTAAAGAAGGCTTTCAAGAAATGTTTTAAGTTGATGCGAATTTGGGTTTCTTCACGTTTATGATTTTAGAGGACAAATCATTTGAGTCATGTATTAATATAAAACTTTAGCCGAGAAGACTTTAAATATTAAATCATATCTTGTCGATAGTGCCATGTTATAAATATTTATATTCATCATAATACCACAAATGTTCTATTTATAAATTCTTTTCGCGTATGTTTGAATATTATGAATTGATTTAAATTGTTATACATTTGTTTTAATACGATTTCAATAAAGACACCAAATATGTAAAACACAAGCAAAAAAATTTGTATTATGGACATTTTTAGTTTATGGTTGATGTCTTTAAATACATCATCGCTTTAAACCCATCTGATCCGACAAAAATATTAGCGTCGTATTCTCAAACATTGTCCGAAGAAGTTTTAACAAACATATTTTATAAACGGTATTCTCTTCTTTAAGTTGGAACGTGTTTATAGAGTGCAAATTTATAAGGAGTGAGTTTATAAGACGTGAGTTTATATGACGCGATTATCGATTACCCATGTTTAATACACAATCATCTCGTAAATATATATTAAGAATGTATATGTTTTGATAAATATGTTTTAAAATATGTTCAAACATACAAACCATTAAACAATATGATTAAAGTTTGTGAATTGTTCCTGAGATAAGAATATTGCCAGATATGCATGTATGACATCATGAAGGAAGATATAGTATAGTTTGATTGCGGACACTAGTTTTGTTAAAATTGTTTTGTGCGTATGTTTTTGAAAACGGATATTTCGTATTTGTCTGTTGTAGTTTGCCCGTGGTGTAAAAAAGAGACAAAACATTTAAGAGTCCCATCAAACGAGGACAAGACCCTCTTATTAAGGCAATTGCCCACAGAAGAATGTCTAAGATATGTTTTCAAAAAAGTATCTTACAAAAAGATATACCAATAGACGGATGTATTATGTTTAAAGTTGCTTACTTATAAATACAATTTATCCTCAAAATGATTTTTCGCAAAAAGAATTTCTTCAAAAAGAATATCAACAAATACAATTTTTACAATTACAACTTATCCTCAAAACGATTCTTACAAATGTTGTATTATTTTTTCCTAATTGTTCGAAACAAATTTTGTCAATATACGCATATTGAATAAATGGTTCGTTCCTATTGATATAATATTTTTCGTAAAAGGAGAAACAAATGTCATTTTGAAAATATTTAATTGAAAAATATCTATTAATTGTTGTAATGTTTTTGTGTTTGCCTATTTGGTGTCTGCTTATTTGACTACCGTTTTAAAATCTACCGATTTAGGGTCAATTGACCGGAACATGTTTGATAAATCTATTTTTACAAACTCCTTCAACACATCATCAGGTATGATGGTATCCGGATAGATGTCATCTTGTTTAAGATCGAACAAGCTTTGATATTTTTAAATAAGCATTTCGTTAATGAGAAAAAAGTAAATCCTTTTGTTCGAGAAGAATTGCTTTTAGAGCATATACTCTTATTCGGAAGGAATACACTTTTGGACAAAAAATAAGCTCCTCTTATTCACGAAAAATTGCTTTTAGAGTTAGTAGTCACTAAATATAATCGTCTTGATCTTTAATATGAACCCAAAAGTTTTCTAAAAACTTGTCATCAAATATGATGGGTGTATATTCGACATGCTCACTCATATTGTTTCCAGTTCGTATAACTCGCTTGGCTTAAAGTTTCATATCGCCGTTTAGGCAAATGTAGTAGGCAAGTTTTTGAGGATTGCATGTTTTGTATTTCTTAAACCACTTCCCTAAATCTTACTAGTCTTTAATGTAATTGACGACAGACTCCAAAGCAGCAGTCTGCTCATATATTTGGGTGAATGGGTTTGTAAAACGGTTTTTATTTTCTGCTGGGATGGATATGTCTGCTGCATCATCTATGGAAACAAACATTTTATTGAAAAAATATAAAGAAGATCAATTGCCTATTACTCCCGTGTTTAAGAAAACTTCATCCACTTCAAGCGTGAGAGAAAATACAGTTGAAGCCATAATTTCAACCAACCGCTAAAGGTGAAAAGCTGTGTAGTTTTGTGTGCTATTTTGTGTCCCATTTTACATGGCATTATCTTAAATATATTCTATGTCGTTATCTTTAAGTTGTATTATGGTTTTTAATTATTCGTGCTCAAAATTTACTTACCGAACTATATCATATAAATCTGACACTTATTTACGAAAACTTTACAACATAACTCTCATATATTTGGGTTAATCTTAAAGAAACTACATCAGTTAAAAGACATATTTGGTGATGTTTTCTAAAGGAGTATCTATGTCGTATTGTTTAAGAGTTAAAAGTGTTTAGAAGAAATTTATTTCTTAACTAATTTGTTAAAACTACTATTTTATGATTTAGTTCATTTATTTTCAAAAAATACATTTCGCTTTGGGTTGGCATTTTGTTTTTGGTTAGCATTATGGACAATTAGAGGAAGATTTAATTAGTTGACATTTCATTTTTAGCTATTATTTCCAAAAAAGAATTTCATTTTTTAAAATCAAACCTAATCGTAAGCTATTTAGTTGGCTGCGTTCTCATCAGTCACCACTACGTGGTATTGGCTATAAGTGATACCTTGCTTATCCGTCGCATCATTAGTTTGGATGAGTTTGTTGTAATGTCTGATAAAGTCGAAAATCTACAACACGAGATGAGGGATCTTGTTGTTTGCTTCTAAATTCACGTTAGCTATATTACGGTTATTGCCAGCTAAAACGATACCATTGTATTTAACAAGCTAATACATGGTATGATTGTTGTTGGTGAATTGTTTGATTACAGTTAATGCGGCAGCGTCATTTGGCACTTCGGCGCCAGCATTAACGATTTTAGCACCAAGTATTAAATTGGAGTCTATGATTTATTCATTCCATGCTGTTATGTTTATACCATATTGACTCATATCATGTCTATCTAGTAGATGCTGTAGTTAGTCGTGTGTTTCTATTCTACTATTGTCTCCGTATTCAACTCTGATGATAACATCTTGGCCGTTTTGTTGTTTATAATACACCACTGTATTTCCGTCTTCATGTAATATTACTGGTCTGCGATTAGTTAATATTTGGTTCTCATTAACACGCCCAGGAGCAGTCATTTGGTATTTGATGTATATCTTTTGACCATATTTAGTAGTGTGATTTAGTTGTTTGTATGTGTTGTCGTCATTGCCTTACATTAGCACATTCGATGAGGCGTATATAGTGTTATATTTATTAACATATATTCCAAATACAGTCATAATTTGATAGATGGAATTATCCTTAATAAGTTGTATTGGGTGGAATGGTTGTAAGTCAAGAATGTTAAAGAGCTTCATATTGTTGGCAACACTGTTTTGTCGGTATTCATTTATTAAATGGCTGAGTTGTTTATTCTGGGATGTTGCAATATTGTATGAGAATATAACCGGATCCGTTAAAAAGTCATTGAATAAACTTATAACAACATTACGAAGTGCTGCTTAATCATTGAGTGCGGTAGAAAGGTTTTGTCTCAAAGTGTAGAATTGCTCTATATAATATGTTAGGTAGTCTTATCTCCTAGTATCATTATCTTGTGCGGTTATTATATTATTATTAGCGACGTTATTATTAGCGACATTAGCGTCATTAGCGACATAGCTCTTAAGTTTACCCAAATACGTGTCTAGGGTATCGCTTATCTTAGATATGTCAAAGGTTAGTTATACTGCAACATTTACTGTGGAAATATTTGTTAGGCCGGTATTCATCGACATTTCATCCATGAGATGCTGTGGTATGACGGCGTATGTGCCGAAGGCATTTCCGTGTTCGCCTAAATTGATTCTATTTTGTTGCTGATATGATGTGTTTATATTTTCTGCTGTGTCTCGTTCGGTTCGCACTCTGGTTAATTCATCACTAACAAGCGCATCTATTAATATGGCAGTCATTTAAGGTAATGTCATATTTGCTGTTTGGTTATTTACATTATCTATCACACCTCTCATCTAGTCTCCCGCTACTTCTCTCGCTACATCTAATATCTTGTTTCTTGCGCTTTCCTTGACCACTCTTGCTAGTGCATTTGCTGCTGCATTTGCTGCTACATTTACCACTGCATTTGCTGCTGCATTTGCTGCTGCATTTGCTGCTCTTATTCCTATATCTGTCACTCTTGCTACCGCATTTACTGTTGCATTTGCTACCGCATTTACTGCCGCTCTTGTTCTTACATCTGCTTCTGCATTTCCTGTCACTCTTGCTACCGCATTTGCTACCGCATTTACTATTGTAGTTGCTGCGTTTGCCGCTGCGTTTGCTGCTGCGTTATTTGCTCCTGCTGCGTCATTTGCATTATTTGCCGCGTTTGCTGTTGCATTTCCCACTGCATTATTTACTGCGTTTGCTGCCGCCTATACTACTGTATCTACGGCCTATGATACCGCATTTAATTAGTCTAAACTATTTTAATTTATTACGCCTCCTCTCAAATAGCGAAGCCCGTCTCTGCCCTGGCCTACTCTTTATGCTGGTGCTTGTGGCTGCTGGAATTAAAGTTTATTCTCGGAGGTATCAACAATAACGTTATAAACATATGGCTGTGAGGTATATTACTACATATAAGGTATTCTACGAATATCAAAGACATGCAAATCGTTACGCAACACATCAACATATTCACCATCATAAGAAAGCATCTTTCTAGCAACTTTGTTTCTATAATTACGCTGTCCTTGTAAAACGGTTTACCAGTCTGGGAGATAATATTCGTTATCTCCTGCTGGATCAGTTGGAACGAAGCGAGTTTAATCTTTCAAGATTTAAATCTGATCAGCAACAGCCCAATAATGATCTTCACCGATGATACGTTTTGCGGAAGTGATACGTTTAACAAAAGTCAAGCGCATGAATTAAGTATTTTTGATTACGGCTCCAGCGGGATTACCATTCTAGATTATAGTATGATATTTACCAGAACTAACAATTCCAAGATAATAGTTGAAATTCTTATAAACCTATCCAGCAAGCTGTTTTCCGTCATATGCTTTTAGGGTGTTGATACCCTTAAGAAGGATGAGATTTAAGAATTTAATCAAGATGGCCGGTTTATAGCGCACCACGTCTATATTGTTGGCAAAGTTGGCTACATTTTCCTATGCTTCTCCGGCGGTAGCAAGTATATTGTCCTACTGAGGTGTGTCATCACTTTATCTCAATACTTTATCCAATTCGAGGAATTGTTTTAAGTTGAAATAACGTTTATCGAATTTGGTGTCGAAGAATTTATTCCAGTCGAATTTTTGCATGAAACCATCGACAATGTTTTGACACGCGGAGATGTATGTGTTGTAAATACTAACTGCCGGAGTTTATAAATCCTAAACCGTGATCAAACTCGTTTATAAGTCGCGAATCTTTTAGATTAAATCGTATGTTATTTCAATCTTTCTCTCCTCGGATAGATTAGTTATTTCCTTTTGGTCATCTTGCAAAGCGAGTATGTTGTTCATATACAACACTGGTAATTCTGTTTGTTCAATGGTATAGGTCGCTTGGTCAAATAGTTCAATCTTTTATGTTCTCTAATCATAAATTACAGCCAACTCTTATCTGTCGTGGTAGTCGGAAATAATTTTACTCACAGAATCAACAAATCCCTTAGCATAGGCGGATTGCAAAATGGTTTGATCCTCGATAGACTTTTTAGTCGGTATTTGCATTGGTATAACTATTGGGTTTTGCTGAGAAACGAGTCCATTGAAATCGGCCAATTTTTAATCTCTGTCGGCGGCAGGGAATTCCAATACAACTGTTTTCAATAAATCGACCAAAAATGCGCGATACAAATTTTGGTTAGTGAAAACGGCGAATGGTTTATCATCGCCTTCTACATCGATTTGGGTGTATCTATCATCGTTTATACCGAGTCTATCGTTAGCTCCAACTGCTAGAACTGCATTTTGGGCTTAAACTGCTGCTTGGCCGATTTATACACCGTTAACACGTGCTTACTATTATAATTAATCACGACCGGCATTTTGTTAAATTCTGTTCGTCAAATATTAGATATATTCGGCATATGACCCAAATCTGAATTCATAATGTTCGTTTTTACCACCATTATTACCTCTGACATCCGTTTTATCTTTATGCAAGATTTAGAGGTTGATATTACCAGTTAAAGCGTTGTAAGCACCTTGACTGTTATCGAATCTCATATAACTAACCTATTGATGATTATATGCTTTGACCATACGGAGATTATCCCAATTGGCATTTTCCGGAACATATAAGTTTTCTAGACCCTTCTTAATTTGTGAAGAGACGTTCTTTCTATAGTAAGTCATACCAATCAGGAAATTAACCAGGTTAAATTCCGTGAATTGATCGATTAAGGCGGTGAGACCAGCACGTCTAATAGTTTTATTGGCTTCATCATCTGCTTCAATTCTAGCTGCGCCATCAACTCCGAACGCTAGTGCTTCTATTAATCTAATTTAGTTTGTACATAATATGTTAATAGCAGTGATGAATGGAGTTGATTCAGCATTGTTTTCTTCTCCAACCCAATTGGCCCAGTTTGTTCTATTATCCTTTCCAAAGACACGTTATAATGCCGGAGTATCCAAGTCACCGACAGCTACATTATTATATCTAGCTACACCCAATGCATTGTCGTCGTTAAGCATATTTTCACCATTGATGGCGCGTTTGAACAAATTTCTCCAATTGAAATCTTATGGGAGATCGGCATCAGCAATCGTTTGATGTTGGAACAATTTTCTGAACAAATTGATATACTGGTTCTTAACTGGTCTTGGGATTTGTGAGTAAGCTGATCCGTTTTATCCGTATGTTAGTTGCATGAATTACATCATGGCGCTAGTCAAGTAAGTGATTTCGTCATTGAGCATGTATTTATCAACTTCGTTCATGTTAAGCATATTGTCGATGATTGTTTATTGATCTTTGATGGATAAGTCTAGGGATGTGATTTCGGTCTAGAACGGCATTTGCACAGACGTGAGAGGCAATTGGAAGACTGTGTCACCACTCTGAATGTCCGTAAGTTCAGAGCTCTAACGGATCACATCGTTAGAAAGAACTTTATCACGGAACTCCTTTGGGATAGTGTGATAGGTCTAGAAGAGTAAATCATGCACTTCGGCTATTTTTTCGTTGAGTATTTTGACTATATCCAATTCGTAATCTTATGTCTTGTTCTGTGATTATTAAATCTTATTAGTCCTGAACTAGACTTTACCGGCCAACAATTTACAATTCTTGTAAGTAGTATTTACAACTTCCTGACCATCTTCACCAGTGGAAGTTTTGTTTATGAGAGATTTAACATGTCCGAGTGGTTGGTATTTGATCTCATCAAGACCATATACGTGTAATTTGTATTCCTGAGAGGTGAACCATCCTTAATTCAGACGACCAAGGTCATATCTAATCGTGTTGTAGTAGGTTTATACTGGCAAAACGAATTTTTCGAATGCGTCCTTTAAAACGGGCACGATATCAAGGCTCAAATCCAATTGATGTCTAATAACGTCTTTAATTTCTTGCTTCGTGTAAATGGAATTCGTCTTATCATAAATTTCAAGCACAGCGTTTTTGGCTTCCGTGAGGAAGTTATAAACTTTGCTGGCATCAATTTCACCGTCGCGAATTTCAAGCATAGGAATGCATTTCAACATTTCAACAGATCTAGTGTATTCAGTAAGTTCATTAACGCAGAAGTTCTTCAAGTAAGTGTTGTGCTGTTGGAAGTAGTTATAGAAGTTCTTTGTTATAATCATGTAAATCCAAGCTTCATTTTCGTGCCCATTATCGGCAGCTAATGTCTTCTTTGGTTGCATGTCATCTTTAGGTGGATCGAAAACAGCACCGGCAGCGTTTCTGAAACATATCATAAACGGCATTTGGTGTTTATCGTAAGCTGCATTCTTGTGTTCCTCGGATTGATATTCTTCAATAACACCTAACTTGATAAGGATTTTACAAAGATTCTTTGCCGTTCTGTTCCCGGCATTAAATTATTCGGCAGGAATGTTATCCATAGTAAGAAAATCGTTGATGTCTGCTTATCCATTATCATTGCCGGCTACTGCTTAAATAGCTGTGCTTATTTTAGATTCGAACTACTCTAAGAAGAACATGTAAATCTTCATCTTCACAAACTCACTATTTTGGATAAGTTATGTAGCTCTATAAGACAGGTTGCGTTCTTCAACTCTTTATACGTCGGCAGGATTAATGGCATTATACAGAAGGAATATCTAATAGACATAATCCTTAGTCGAAGTGTATAAATGCTTAACAGCCTCAAGGAAATAGTCGTTAAAGTTAGCATTGGCAGCAACAACGCCATCATTATCCGTGGTTATATTATTATACTTTTCAACATACTACTTGTGATAGGAATACAGCAGATCCATGATTCTCAGCTAAATGAATTTAAGCTACTTATACTAAAGTCCGAAATCTTTGCTGTATTTGTCGAAACCAGTTTTAATGGATTCGAACAGATTATCAGCTGTAATAAGATTCACAAGATATTATTTCTTGAATTTGGCGTCATCGACGTTAGCTGCATACAATTTTTTCTAGTCTTCTGTTTTGGCTAGCCAAATATTCTTCTAGCTTTGTAATTCTTGAAGAATGGCATCCTTATAAAGCTGGAGCTAGAAGTATTCATCTTTGTGCTGCTCGACATAAACTTCTGTGAATTTCTAGATCTGATAATTGATAGCCATATAAAGTTCGAGCACATCATCCGGTTTAATCTTATCACGCTCCTCAACTATGATGCGAGTGTCATAATCTTCGGTGTTGGTGATTCTATCAAATGTGTTAATACCATCGATGCTCTTGGATTCGATGCGATTGAATGTGTCCTAAATACCAACTTTGTCGCTGATGTTTGGATTTTGGAGAGTCTGTAAGGTGACAATCATATTGTTGATGAGCTCCTGAACATATTGAGTTAATAAGTTGTGTGCTCTTTCGGACAGAATGCCAGTAGTTGAGCCAGGAACCTATTCCCAGAGCGCATTGATGCAACGGAAATATTCCTCAAAGTTATCACCCATGCCGTCATTCGTGCCGTGGGCGACGAGACACTTAAACAAGTCATAAAACTTACTCGTTCTGGTGATCTAAATAATGGAATAAATTTGCTTTCGTTCAGCCTCTGTGGGTTCTTGGTTAGCAGCTGCATCGCCGTATAATGCGCCAGCGTCATTGACGTATTAATAATCTTTGCGGAAGAATATCTTTGTGGCCTGATAAACGAACAACTTATGCAGTCTATACAACAAGACATATGCCGAGAAACAATCGCTCTTGCATTCTACACCATTTTGGACACCGCCTTGAAGTCTGCGTCTAGAGCTACCTAAGAGGGTGTAAATGTTTTGATTCTCTTTCGAGTGAGCTTATATGATGAGGATGATAGTTCCATAAATAGACTTAACCATATTATCAATCATACGATAGAGAATGTATTCGGTTCTGTTCTTAGAAGTGGATTTCTGAAGAACGCGTTCTAATTCGGGCAATTTGTCAAGGATTTTGTTCAGAAGGTCATTGTTGTTGTTGCCTAATACATTTGCTATTTAAGCTGGAGTATTATGATCTCCGATATTAGCAGCTAAACCTAATATGGTTCTCGCGGATGCATTGGCATTGATGTCATCTATTAAACGTTTTACAACCTCACCATCATCGTTTAAACCTTCGCCTGCTTATAAAACACCTGCCCTGGCATCGGCATTAGCATTTTTCAAAATTGTGAGCACGTTTTTGGCACGCGTCATTAAGCCGAGACCAGATTTGGACTTGAACACGTCATATTCTTAGTTCAAGACGCTTAAATCAAACTTAACCGTAGTGTTGTTGCCGAATTATATGGCGCAGAGCATAATGTAATTGATGAAAACATCTAAAATGATTTCTGTGAAATCAACAGGAACTATAGCTTTCATCTATTTGCTAAATTGTTGAAGAAGACCCTGATCTAAATTGATGTAATCAACAATGCCCTATGTTGCGAGCTTGAATACTTTAGCGAGCTGCTATTCAGTGGTGGCTTTTAGGTCGATGTTGTAATAACCTTAACCCGCCTCCCCTTGTCTTACTTCGGTGATAACGGTATTAACTTTGGCTTACATCTTCTCCTTTAGTTTGTTGTTTGCTTTCATGTTGAACATGATCTGTAGGAAAGCTTGCGGGTCATTCTTGTAATTGACGAAAGATTACATTATAGTGGAGATCTTTTTGTAGCTATCCTCATCGCGCGATTTTTGGGCGAGTTTGATTAAGAACTCTTTAAGCTTGGTTTCATAACTATCCAAAGTCTTACGAATGCCTTCTATGCACGCTTTCTTATATTTGATCACATAGTCGTAACAGGCTAAAACGTTTTTACGATCGGCCGAGTCAGAAATCGTTTCGGCATTAGCCTTGATGGAGTAGAATTGTTCGGCGTCTTCTTTGATCAGTTTGTCGAAATATTCTTGATGGACTTTCTGCTGGGAGGACTCGCTAACAATGTCTTTTACAATTTCGCTAACGGTGTTTGCACGAATCATATCCTAAAATTGCTAACCTTTGGTTTTTCTAACGGTGGTGGAAACTTTATCCAATTTAATGTTCGAGTTCTTGAGAATCTTTTCGAGAGTTTATACTGGATAATCTGCCGCTGTCATGTTAAGAGGAATTTCTCTAGTCATGCGTTTGAAATCTTCTGGTGTGATGTTAATGGTTTCGTTATTGAGTCTAATAGAAACAGAACTTCTAAAGATTTCCTTTATAGACGCTGGCATACCTGCTTCAAACTTGTCCCAGTTGTCGAATATGTTTTCGAAGTTTTCAACAGTTGAAACTTTGAGATATTGAAGATCTTCGATGTCTTTCACCTTCTCAACGGCTTTATTGACATACTGCTCATAAGCTAGAGCAAGACGTTTAAAATTATCAAACGTCTTATCCAGCTTATCCTTATTATCTAGGGGTATTTTTTGCTTAATTTTACCTCCTTAGAGCGGAAACATTTTATTCGGTCGAAAAATAAAAAGAAAAAATTTTTGATCATAATACCTTAAATGATTCTTTGAAATCATCATCAAGTGAAGTGCATTTTTGAACTTCGTTTATTAAACTTGTTTGTTAAACTTGTTTATTAAAGATTTCAATTTTAAACTTCGTCTGTGTATTTTCCGTTAGCTCTTTTTTATAAAGTTGTTCGTTCTACTACAACATTCATCAGGAAAAGCGCTCCTATAAGTGCGGGTATGATAACGAATTCAAATATCATTTTTATAAACTGAATTAATCCACTTCTCCGGATGAGTGTTTAATGGGTTCCGTTCTTAAAACTGTTTTTATGTCTTATATTTCGGCAAATCCATATTAACAACCATCCACGACAATAGAATAATATGGTAAAATTTCTAGAAGATAACACTTGTGACAGTATAAACAACCACAAGGTAATTATAAACATTTTCTATCATCATATAATTTTATAGAACAGTTTTAACAGAAATAATTTTTTGTCTAAAAATCTTTATTGGTTCTATCTCTAATTATGAATGATAGATTTTTAACCTCATGCTATTCGACAAATTCTTCATAAGATTCTTCGATAGATTCTTTGCAAGATTGCATTTGTTTTGTGAAAATATTCAAAAAAATGTTTTACAATGTATTGTAATTCACTCTATTGTATGTCGTCTATATTTGGTGAATATTTTCAAAAAAATGTTCTATAGTATACTATAATTCGTTCTATTATACGACATAGATGTTTTTGATGACTGTTAATCGGCAAAATTTTACAAATGCTCATCCGATAATAGAATTCTTTACCGAAAATTGGCACCCAATTAATATTAACCGATAACAATTGATTAAAGAATAGAGTCTTTGAAATATTATTACCCTGGAATACCTACGAAATTTAAAAACGGATACTACACAATTCCCCACCAGGATATAAAACCAATGTTTTTATCGTTTTAGTTATAAGGCAATCAACCATAAGGTAATCAAACTTTATAATAATTCGCCATTATACAAGATGATATGTTGTTTGTTGATTTGTAAAATGATTTTGTGGTTGTGAAATCAAATATGTTTCACAAACAAAATATTTATAAAACATTTATCGGTGAATAATTTCTGGTTTTAGAATTTGAATTACTCAATTACGATTTCAAATTATTATACTTCATTGATATGGCTAATGCCAATATGACTAATGGCACAGCTAATACTAATGTGGCTAACAGCACAGTTAATAGCACAGCACGACCATTATTAACTAACGTGAAATATAACAAAAATCAATTAGTCTATCTTTCCGAGTCTGCTCTCTTTTGGAACATCACCATAACTAGCATTTTCACAGATGTGATTTTAGAAATAGCCGAATTGTTTATAGTGTATCTTTGGAATCTTCTTAAGCATAAAGTATTGTCTAGGTAGTTAAACAAACAACTTCAACAAGCTAACGAATAAAAGACACTAGAATTCTAACACTGTCTCGCAATGCATGAGGAAAAAATAAAAGCAGATTTACAACAAACGATGAAACAAAAGTAGTAAAAGACAGCTTTAACTCCCGCTATCGAAATAGACGACAAGGTTGAAACCCACAACAACATGAACGTCGTCAATATATAATGAAGAAGTGTTGGATTTGCCTTAAAAAATTATACGGGCTATATAATGATGTCGCGGCCCACACGAGAATTGGAAACTGTGGGGGCGACGCCCACGAAGTGGGCTAGGAGGCATTGCGTGCCGACAGGGGAGCAGTTAGACTAACCGACATGGAAATAGGCGAACCTCAACCCGCCCATGTTAATAACCATAAT
>JAEIGA010008488.1_pt1 | contig 15579 bp, 13 predicted proteins | sample 9270691 | NCBI WGS metagenome assembly JAEIGA01 (sample SAMN17057246, study PRJNA624740) | gut metagenome | biome: biome; isolation source: fecal sample | host: Bos grunniens | place: China: Xizang | collected 2019
GTAGGCGCAGGAAACGTAGGTGCTACCTGTGCAAATGTATTAGCAGTAAATGAAGTTGCAAACGAAGTGGTATTAATTGACATTAAAGAAGGTTTTGCTGAAGGTAAAGCTATGGACATCATGCAAACAGCTCAACTTATGGGCTTTGATACCGTAGTTACTGGCGTAACAAACGACTATAGCAAAACTGCAAACTCTGATGTTGTTGTTATCACCTCTGGTCTTCCTCGTAAACCAGGTATGACTCGCGAAGAACTTATCGGAGTAAACGCTGGTATCGTGAAATCTGTAGCAAAAAGCATCCTTGAGTACTCACCAAACGCTATCCTAGTAGTAGTTTCAAACCCAATGGACCCAATGGCATATCTTGCTCTTAAATCTTTAGGTCTTCCTAAAAACAGAGTAATCGGTATGGGTGGTGCTTTAGATAGCTCTCGCTTCAAATATTTCTTAAGCCAAGCATTAGGTTGCAACGCTAACGAAGTAGACGGTATGGTAATCGGTGGTCACGGTGACACAACTATGATTCCTCTTACTCGTTTCGCTTCTTACAAAGGTGTTCCTGTAAGCAACTTCCTAAGCGCAGAAGAACTTGAAAAAGTAGCTAAAGATACTATGGTAGGTGGTGCTACACTTACTGGTCTTCTTGGCACATCTGCATGGATGGCTCCAGGTGCTGCTGCTTCTTTCCTTGTTGAGTCTATCATCAAAGACCAAAAGAAAATGATTCCTTGTGCAGCTAGTCTTGAAGGTGAATATGGTATGGACGACATCATGATTGGTGTTCCTGTTATCATTGGTAAAAACGGTATCGAAAAAGTTGTAGAACTTGACCTAAACGAAGAAGAAAAAGCTCTTCTTGCAGCAAGTGAAGCAGCAGTTCGTAAAACCAACGCTATTCTTTACGAAATGAACTTAATCTAATAAAATTATTGCCCCATAAATTCAAAAAACGCGGTTCCTCGCTTGGAATCGCGTTTTTCTTTTACCATCTTAATTTTTAATTATGAATCCGTCAGTCTCCACTGACGATTTTTTTATTTTCCTAAGAATTTCTTCAATCGCTCAATACCTTGTTGGCATAATACGTATCAAAAGAGCTACTTGTTTTTTGTATAAATTATTCATATTCGTTCAATTCCTTAGGAACTGTTATTCTGTACTTCTTTATGTACGTACCATTCTCTACTAATTGCTGTTTGGATGTGCCAAGATTTATTTTATCTATATTTAGCATATCAAACCAATAATGCCCTGCTTTTTCAGCCATATATAGGAACACTCTTTTAACTCGCTGATTGCTTATATTTTCAAGTAATGTTTGCACAACATCTGCACGCAATGCGGTTAATTGTTCCATTATATAGTATAAGTCCATATAATTATATTGTTCTGGAACTAAAATCAGGCATTCCATAAAGGCTTGTTCTGGAGAAGACACCAAGACATCAACACCTTCTATCTGTATGGTACTGGTTTGGGGAGCATCTATCATTTTAGTGCTAAATGGTTTGAATTTTCTGTCAAAAGAATCATTGGTCATCCATTTAGGTATATTAGAATTATGATAGGCTACCATAAGCAAAGGTTTTCCCATCGGAACATAATGATTAAATCCGAAAAGTTCCAATGCCGAATGTGCAGCCACCCTTACCTTTTTATTTAACTGTTCATTGTAACAAGACAATGCAACAAACGAAGATAATGAGTCTCCAGTACGATACATTACCCCCTTATCCAAAGTCGCAAGCCATCCAGATTGTCTATATCTTCTTATCAACTGATCTGAATAACCATTTTTCCTTAACCATTCAGAGAAAAAAAGTCCGTTTTTCTTTCCAGACACAAGCATTTGGTTTAATTTGCTGTGATATTCTAAACTCATAGTTTATATTAAGCGATTAAATACAACCACAAAGATAATGTATTTCTGCACAATCACAACAAAAAAGGGTTATTTTTACTCACATTTTATATTATCACACTTGACAGAATGTAGAAAAACGCTTTTTATTTTATTACAATGAAAACTGATACCATGAGCTCCAAAGTCCTCTCGCATCTTTCACCCTCACATAAATCTTGAAATCATTTACATTTTCCACTTGGAAGTTGTGTTTTACACTGCTTAGCGGAGTAGAAATTATGTAAGTGCCCTCTGTGCCTGCATGTCCGGGGTTTGGATTTGCTACCGTTTCGTATTCGCCTTCGTATCCCGGTTTGTTGTAAATAATCTTTCCATCTATAAGATATTCGTATGCCACAATGGCATCGCCATCTGGGTCGATAGAGTTTACCGCAGATATTTCATATTCTGTATTTGATATTTTATTGAAGGCTACTTGTGGTACAGGCGGTCTGTTTTCTATTAGGGTGATAGATATTTTGGCCTTAGAGGTAAGACCAAAATTATCCATTACCACAATGTAAATATTAAATTTATACGAAGTACCATTTATTGTTTTATCGTTTAGATTGGTTAAAACTTGAATTTCACCTCTTTGTTCATTTATATTTACTGTTACAGAATCTTTGATTGTGGCATTTTCATCTAAAAACTCCAACTCCAATGCATGAACCAAACTTAAGTTGGAGTCATCCAAAGATTTGAAATAATATATAGAAGAGTCTGTTTTCTTCAGTGTATCTGTAAGTGCTACTAGATTTATATCCTTGTCTGTTTTCCCTACATAGATTTCTGGAGAGGTATTTCTCCCCATATTTATATCTTCTCTTGTTTCGCAAGAAGTGATAAATAATGCAAGTAGTATTATAAAATATAGTTTTTTCATAATCTTATTAGTTTAATGTATTTACCATTAAGTTTTAAAACATACATACCCTCCATCATGTGAGGTAAAATTATTTGGAATGAATATGCATTCTTGCCACTTAATATTAAAGTGCCATTTGTGGTATAAATACCATACTCAACCTCATCCTCGTTGCTATAAACATTTATAACCTCTTGTTGTTTTGATATGATTGTAGGATAAACATTTATAATGCTTTCGGAGATATTGATAGGATATTCTCCATCTTCTGATGCAAATGCAGAAGACTTTCTCTCCTGGGCTAAGTTCATATCATTTACATAAATGTTATTTGCTAACACGGAATTCACACAACCATCCATATTTATAGCAGTAAGTCTTATCTTATTTATACCAGCATTGTATAAATAACAACTTGGATTTTCTATGCTTGTTTGAGAACCATCCACTTCGTATCCCAAGAAATTTTGTATTTGAAGTGTCCAAAGATAATATTCTGCTCCCATTGATTTATTTTCAAAATAGATTTTATCTCCAGGATTAAATTCTATCATTTGTGTTGTATCTTTAAAAAGATTTATCTCATTTCCCTCGCTAGTGATAATATTAAACTTGGCCTCAACCTCTGATATCGGTATTTCTACAATATAACTATCTGTGTAGCTATCTAGTCGTCTATTGTACCTATAAACAGATAAGATGAAATCTTCTGTTGCATCGTTTATATAACATATTCTATTTCCTATATCGGAATATGTAAGTGATAGACCTGCGTCGGACACACTCCAATAATACTCTATGTATTGTTGCTCTGTGGTAGAAAAATCGTCGTCTATTAATACTTTTATTTCCGTACCCGGACACATATTGTCTCTTTTTATCTTAACTTCCTCCTCTGTGATTGGATTTTCTACGTAAATCTTCAAAATATTACTTGTGTCGGTCACTTGGGTCAAGATATTATTATTTAGTCTTGAATATACCACTCTAGCAATTTCGATATTTCTATCTATTGTTGTTCTACCTGCAGCTAAATTGGTTTTGGACGGAGTGACGTGTTGCCCCGAATCTATAAATGGTGTAGATAAGTTTTGCCAAACTCCGCCCACAGACCTTGATATATATTGATATTCATAAGAAGTAGAGATGCTACTCAATGTATCTGGATCGCCATATCCACCTTCCACCAACATTCCAGAAATAGTAGGATTTTTTGAACCTGCTGGTATATAAATCATTTCTTTATCTGCATCTTCGGCAGCTGCAAAACTTATTATATTGTTTTTTATACCTTCAAAATAGTAGATATTCACCCTTACACTATCTGAAAAACATCCGTATGTTTTATTTTGTTTCTTGATATAAAACATATCCGATGCTAGTGTGTCCGATTTTGTTTTAAAAGTGGTTATGTTTTCTTTACTAAAAAGATTCCAAGCATTTGCATTTATGTATTCTTGTTTAGCATCTTCTAAAATCTTATTATTTTTTGTATCTTGAATTGTTTTACATATAGACCTAAGTTGTTCTTCGCCAAAAAGACGATAATTTTCCAAACAACTAGTGTAAAAACAGTTTTCCTCTGCATAGTCCACCAACTCTTGCCAGCTCATTGTGGCAAAGTTTAATTCTTTAATATCTGGTTTTATATATTCTTTTACCTCTCTAATAAAGAAATCTGTGGTATTTAGTTTATCGTCTGAGATAGTAATATCAATATCCTTGCCCTTCTCCACCATTATATGTACTATGCTGTTTTCGGTATCTATATCTCGTATCTGACCAGAAGAAGATATGTTACTCAAGTTGATAGAGTCTTTTTCTAGTGGGTAAACCCAAATATCCTTGCGTATGGTATCTTTGCAAGATATAATCCTACATTCATAATGCAAACTATCTCCACTATAATTCATTGTATAGTTTGGCGAATATGAAACCACCTCTTCCACATCACCATCTATTTTTACTATCTCATAATTTACTAAATCTAGCATTGCTTTATACATATCATCACTTATAGAACTAGTCTGTTTAAAGCTAAATGATATGTCTTTTATTGGTTCGTCTCCGCTACACACATACTGAGCAACAGGTGCACTTTCTTCTGCAAAAGAAAGGTTTTCTTCAAGTAAAGATGCATAATAACTATATGTGTAATGGTTTTCTCCTGTAGGTTTTATATAATACAAACCATCTTCGTAATGTGTATAAAGATTGCTTGGTGTAATAGAACTAAACGATTTTAGTACACACGACTGGCGAAATTTCAACTCCTTGCCCAAACTTAAAATAGAAGAACGTAAGATTAAATCTGTTTGTTCATTGGTATTTGTTGGAAATGGAAGCAGATCGTACGACAAAAAGTATCTTGAATATTCTTTTTGAGTCATAATATGCCAATGGTTTCCACCATCCACACTCACCTCCCATCTATAGTCTGGTGAATACAATTTAGTAGCATATCCTCCACATTCTATACTATTACCCTTTAAAATTAGCACATCATTAATATCGTTTATTTCTGTAGATGCACACACGTATTTTTTTACTGTTGCTTCAGTAGAAAGGCTTGGCATCGTAGCCTCTGGCACAATCTGAAAATCTAATGTGTTGTAACTTTTGGTAAAGTTATTTCCTGTGTTGGTTGTCAAATATCTTGCAAATGGAGGACCATATGATGTATAACCCATGTGCACATATTCTGGAAAGGTATTAAAGGCTATTTTATCTGTATAAAATCCAGAATTTCTTAGCCTAATTACTGTTCCTACCTCTAGTTTTTCCTTATTGTAAGCAACCTCTTTGAAGTCTCTTAAATGATAAATCCAAGTTTTGAGTGTAGTAGACAACGAATCTAAATCTCCTCCAAATTGAAGAAATTTCTCAAATTTTGTTACATTTTCATCTACCGATATTAATACCTGATGTCTAGACCTTGTAGCATTGCACTTGGTTTTTTCTGGATATTTTGAGAAAAGAAAATTGTAATGAACATTATTGTCATTTAGCAATTGTATATGTTTGTCTATACCTTGTACACAAGACGAAGTACAGCAACTGCTATTATACAAGTTTCCTAAATTGTACGTACTTGGCACTGGCGTAGTTGCCACACCTACACTCGCCAAATTTGCTGTATAGAAAATATCTTTACCCTTGCTCACAGGACAATTGGCAGCAGAAAGCGCCACCGAAACTGTTGCATTTGGATGGTTATAGACAAGGTATCTTGGAGAACCCGTACCCAACGCATCATACTGCGGATTTACAGTGCTTAACGCATTAATGATTGGCGACACAGTATTTACCCTTGTAATGTATAGTTTTTGCCCATTCTGATTTGTTGTAATCTTATATTTTTGTTTTACTTTAAAACTTTCCAACTCCTCATTATTATCACCACCTTCTTTTAAACCAAAAGGAGTGATATGAAATTCTATATAATCAATATCTATCTTTTGTATATTGGAATACTGAGTTAAGTCTATTATAAAAGTTCCACTATAAGTAGAAGAAGACGTTGTGATATACTCCTGACCAAACTCTGCTTCAGGTGCTGGTGTAGAAACATCTGTAACATCCAACAATTGTTCGTTGGCTATTTGTGTTACACTTCCATTAATAGACACCCATGTGCTATATTTAAATGAAGTGATTGTTCTAAAACCAGAATATTTAATTAACCAATCTATCCATTTTTTTCTATTAAAGTTGTGCCAAGAATAGTTTATGTCAAAAGACAATTCCACGCTTTTCTCATTTAGTGGAACTATAGATTTGCTAAGTCTAATATCACTCCAAGTTATCTCGGGATCTGCCATCATTATGTCGGAAAAGTTTTTTCCTTTTGGGTATTCATATCCCTCTTCCGACCACATTTTATAAGCAAACATCTGCGTGCTTACAAACAAACATAATAATAAAAGTAAGTTTTTCTTCATGATATAATTTTAAGATTTAACGAATATGAGCCCTCACTCCCAAAGAGAATAAAGGACGACAATAAAATTCTCCACTTAGTGTTGGTGTTTCACATCTATACATTAGATTTTGCTGTGCTTGAAGCAGTACAGAGATATGTTGGCTAACGTATGCTTCTAGATTGAAACCAACAGACCCTCCCACTGCAAAAGCATCTTCGCGACTAGAAAGTTCTTTATGCTCCCATTCATCCCAAGCAAGGTTTACATTGGAAGTAAGATTTATAAATAGCCAACTACATGGTTGCCAAACTGCACACTCAACACCCGGAGAGAGTGTGATACCTCTATACAAAGACTGTCCAAACTTACCTTGTTCGTAATCTACTCCTGTATTGAATACCCAACGTCTATGCATACAATAATTGTAGTTTACTCCCACATTCCATGTATTAAAAAGTGCTGTACCTACTCTAGCACCTATAGAATGTATTCCTTTCACATGGATTAGACGTAAGTCTGCTGCCGAGATGGCAGAAATTCCTAGCATTAATAAACCAAGAATTAAGATTCCTCTTTTCATAATATTTTATTTAAAATTGTTTACTCTCTGAGCTTTTAAGATTTGTTTGTTTGATATAGAAAACTCCAAATGTCTACCTCCATTTTTTTCAAAAAGTTCAAAACACATAATTCTCGACTTTGGAATTGTAAACCTATTAAAGAACAAAATTATCTCTACTTTTTCTCCTGCAGGAAGCATATCTTTAAACTCTTCATTGGAAAAATGAATATGAAATGGATAAATTTCTTGCTCCTGTAATGCCAAATACTTATCATCTTTCTTGTCACGGATATAAGTTTTTATAAAGTCTATTCCGTAATCTATATTGTTTAGATTTTCTAGATGAAGTCTGAAAAACAACCAATCGTCTACAGAATAAATACCATCTAAAGACAATATCATTTTATGACTAAGGTCGCCTAGGTAATTATAACTTGGGGCAAGAGAGACAACATAATTTGAAATCTTTTCTAGTTTATTTTTATCAAATGGTGTCTCTGAAAATATAGCCATTTCGCTAGGTTCACCTATATATACCGAAAGGCTTGAAGGTGTTTCTTTATACAATAATTGATACGGATGAATGCCTCCCGATTTAGTTATCACAGTAAAAGATGCCCTTTCTATATTTTTACTTAGCGACTTTATTTTTACAATGTTTTTTATGCCTAAAGCTCCATCTGCAATTATGCTATCATTTCCCACAACAATATCCACTATGTCTTCATTTGCTATAAAATGAGTAGTTTTTGATATGGACACCTCTGCCACTTTAGATTCTATTTCACCTTCGTTTATGTCGTATGCAAGCACAGGTATATCCTTGCTAAATCTCAACACATACGAATAATATTTACCTTCTGAGGTAACCACAGAAATAGTGGTAGATTCTATTTTGTCATCTGTAGTATTTAAACTCAAACATGTGTTTTGAAACCAAGTCTTGCCTACAATATTGTTACTACCCAAATCTACATATTGTATAGAGGTGGGAAACTTCAATAGAAGTTGCTGAGTATTGTTTACCAACAACGTGTCTGGCAAAATGTTTGAAAATGCCATAAATGGCAAAACTAAAGCCCAAATGAAAATAAAAGTCCTTTTATTCATACCTTATATTTACTTGATAATTGGATGATATATTTAATTTTTTCTCTTTAACCACAGACTGAGAAATTGATTTTACCGCAGACGTTAATGCATTAGCAGCTGAATTTACAAACGGAATTCCACCAGAGAAATTTACATTTGTAGATGAAATAACATCGTTTGCCACCTTCCTTTTTGCTTCATCCACTATATTGTCTGGTGTATACAAACCCTCAAAACCATCTTGGTCGTAGATAGACGCATTAAACGGAATAATCGTATTTCTATATTGAATATTTTCAATTCTTATCATTGCACGAGTAGAACTAAACGACAATTGTCCATACACAAATGTATTTTTAGGAATATGCACACCATCTATTGTAAACTCATCAATGATTCTAAACTTCACAATAGCTCCAGTTTTTATGTTGCGATATTCACCATGCACTAATGCTCTAATATCTGGTTTGTAGTCTATCTCATCTGATGCCAATCCATAAAAACCTTTATTTTTCTGCGGGCCAACTACTATCTCTGCAGATTTTTTAGGAGGTCCTGCGGGCTGTTCTTCTTGATTTGCTAAACCCATTTTTAATTCCAACTCTTTCCTTTTTTGCTCAAGAAGTAGTTGTCTTTCTAGCTCAAACAATTCCCTATCAGAAAGTCCCCTGCTACCAGACCTTCTCCTTCTAGGTTTTTCCTCTACTTCCTCTTCGGGAGACTCGACAGGTGTATCCTCTCCCATCACCATTGAGGATACACTATCTTCATTGAAGAACCATCTGAAGGAATTGCGCTGTCGAGCTTCAAGTCGTTTGTTTTTTTCATTTATATCTTCAGCCCGATAAATAGCATCGAGACGATTTTCCGACAAGTCCTGCAAATTTGCATCTGGCAACGAAGTATTAAATGTATCATCTACATACTCCACTTCATCTACATTTGTTCCTCCTCCCAATATGTAAAAGCAAAAAATTAGGAGTATAAAAACAAAAACGGAAAATATGTGAAGTTTTTTCTGATCTGTACTCATCTTTTTACCTCCTTAATATCAGAATTGTCTATTACTCTCCATTTCTCTATCATAAAACCATGAGGATTGTTTTCTGTGCGTGTGCTATTTACTAGTTCACACTCTGTTTCTAGATTTCTATACATAATGCTAGAAGCCCTCACTATAGAAGTTTTACCATATGTATATGCCTTATATGGATATGTGGTGTCGTCTATTCTTACACTATCTACCATTATTTCGCACAATATACCTGCAGAAATGATGCGCTCATAAAATCCATCTTCCTTTAGTTTTATGTAATAGTCTGCTGCCATATTATCTGCCAAAAACAAGGCCTTATTTATATTGTATTCTATAGCCGATTTCTCCGGTGAAACCGTGAAAAAATACTCATGAAAACGTCTCACATGCGACTTTGCTTCTGCCGTTCTATTTTCTTCTACATTGTGCGAAAGAGCAAGTAAAAGTGGTTGCCCATTTTCTAAAACATAGATTTTACTTCTTTGCGCCTCTGCAAATACGTATGAAGAATAAATAGCATATCCTCCTAAACCTATTGCCAACAGAGTCATAAGAATTAGGTAAATGCGAGTGAGAGCAAAGGCTTTTTGTATGTTTTGTAAACTTTTAAATGGATTCATGACTTAACTTTTAATCTATCTGGTTTTATTATCCAATTGGCGAACTTAGGAATTTGAGCATAGATACTTATTGTTATAATACTCACCACTATGCCTATAATATTTTTATTGTATATAAAATCCTTGCCCACTTCTACTATTAGAAAATCGTCCGTTTCATTTACAATATCCTGAAGCATTTCTATAAGTGGCACATAATAACAGTGAATATTTACTATTGCCATAAAACTTCCAACTATGTAGAAAATAGATGGTATTATCATTATCCTCACATAATAGGTTATCCATAAACTTAAGTTTCCTGTGAAACTAGGCATAATGGAAAGTGCCAACATAAATGGACCTATGATTAAAAGGATTACTTTAGATACAGAAACATACAATGGAAAGAAGTAAATCACAGCCATCTGAATGTATTGCATTAGATTGTCTAGAAGCTCTATTGCTATTCTAAAAACATTCACTTTCGTGCTTTCCTCAGAAAGTGATACTGTATGAGAAGAAGTAGATATTATATCCTCTACTCCTGACTCTACTTCCTCTCTTTCATATACAGCAACCTTATCTCTTAGCTTGTCATAATAATTATAAAATTCGCTTTCCTTCTCTTGAAACTCCGTAATAATCTCTGAATTTATACTCAAAGAAACAGTTTCTATAGGTTTTAGAATTACATCAAACAACGATGCTAGTACAGAAAAGAAACCTATAATAAGACCTATCACAAAAGGTCTCAGATATGAGTAAAAATTGATTACTTCTCCATTGGACCATTGCTTCCAGAGTTTCAGTCCTATGTATGCAAAGGCAAAAATTCCACATATAATTTGGGCTGAATAAACGAGTGTATCAGCATAGTCCAATACCTTTTCTGATATTTCATTAAAAGCATTGGCAAGAAGACTCCCCCAATTGTTTAACATACTAGAATTCATAACTATTTGGTCGTTTTTGTTGTTTTAGTTGATTTTGTACTAGTCTTTTTTGAAGATGTCTTCGAGGTAGATTTTGAAGATGTCTTAGAAGACGAATTAGCTGCTTTTTTTATTGCTTCTGTATCGTGTGTAGCCTCAAAAGCCATAAACAAAGCCTCTCTTGTATATGCTCTAGCCTGTTTTGAAAACTCTTCGTAAGAGTTTTTACTCTTAAAACGTGCCTCTACATCAGATAGGTTTTTCTTTAGTTTTACAATCTCTTCTTTAATCCCATTTAAAATCTGCAACCTCTCATAATCGTTCATTTCACCGTTGTTTTGGGTGCTATTAGACATTTTTTTTGATTCTTTTACCTTGTCAAAAGCCTGTTCTCCCAAGTCCACAGTAAAATTCAGAATATTGTAATACTCCTCCTTTGTCAATCTATCCAATTTTGAAAATTGTTCATTTATGTTCTTTACTTTTTTCATTACATTATTGCTCTCCTCTGCAATTTCCTTTATCACCAATGCAGTCTTAATGTAATTACTTATCTTTTGGAGTTTTTTTACACTCTCATCATTTTGTTTTACCAACTCAGATGTATTATCGGTTTGTTTTTCTATTGAATACCTTTCTTGCATAGCCTCTGAAAGTTCCTCTAAAAAGAGTGTTAACCTTTGACCAATAGAACTAATATCTGTTACAGGTATCTGAGCATACATTGGCGTAGGAGTGCAACTAACCATTAATACAATCAAAACCGAAATAAAAAAATACTTTACCTTCATAAGCTTAAGAATTAAGATTGACGTATGATTTAATAGCACTAATCATAGATCCACATTGTTTTTCCAATTCCATCAATTTAGATTTTTCTGTTTTTTCTGTAGTATAAACTAAATATTCCTCTTTTGAAACTTCTAGTGCATAAACCGTAGAATTGTTTCCATTTAGAGTAATGAATACTTCCTTGTATGGGTTTCTGTTTCTAAAATCGAGATGCTGATTCAACGACAATGCCAATGCTATATCTTTTTCTGTGAGACCTAAAATTTGCGCCACATCGTCGAATGTATTGGCATACTTTCTCTGGTCTAGTAGTATTTTACAATCAGCATTTCCCAAAATTGAATTTTTTACAACCTCATTCCCTATAATATCTTCTATTTCCTGAGTCACCACCACAGCCTCGCCAAAATGTTTTCTCACTGTTTTGAAAAGATACTTAATAAACTCAGCCGTACCAGCTTTAGAAATTGCCTTCCAAGCCTCCTCTATTAAAATCATTTTTCTGCTTTGACCAAGTGAAGGGTGCCTCATTTTAGAGATGAAAGTATCCATTAATATCAAAGTAACAATAGGAAACAGGGTCTTATGGTCCTTGATATTATCTATCTCAAATACGATAAAACGTTTCTCCAGCAGGTCTATATTTTCTGTCGCATTCAACAGATAATCATACATACCTCCCGTACTATACGGTCTTAATACTTGCAATAGATTTTCTATATCAAAATGTTCTCTTTCTACCCTACTTTCCAATAGCTTCTTCTTGAAGTCATTCTTCAGAAATTCGTAAAAAGTATTGAAAGATGGTATTGTCTTTTTCTGAATTATAAGTTCGATATAATCATTGATTGCAGTAGAAATATGAGTTTCCTCTGCCTTGGTTATATTTTCTGTTTCATTCTTCCAAAGACAAAAAATAAGCGACGATAATTGTTCTTTTTTCTCTATTGTGTATATGCCATCTCGCACATAAAAAGGATTGAAACTAATAGGATTTTCTTCTGTAAAGGTATAGTAAATCCCATCTTTTCCACCCGTTTCTTCATTAATCATTTTGCATAGTCCTAAATAACTATCACCCACATCTACTATCACAATATGAGCTGCCTGTTCGTAATATTGGCGCACTAAATGATTTGTGAAAAAAGACTTTCCAGAGCCAGAAGGTCCAAGAATAAACTTATTCCTATTATTTATCCAAGATTTTTTCATTGGCAAGTCGGATATGTCTATTTTTAAAGGAATTGCATTTAATCTATCGCACATTTTTATACCAAAACTTATTTCTCTGGGTTTTGCGCAAGTTTCTGGGTGTATAAAACATGAAGCTGGCTCTAGAAAGGTTAAAAATGTCATCTCAGACGGATATTGGGATTCACCACCAGGTATTCCAGCCCAATAAATTTGAGGGGTAATTACACTAGTTTGTGAAACACAAATATCCAATTCAGACAGTTTGGCTGCCACCAAAGAGTTTTTCTTAATTAAATTATTATAGTTTTTATCCCAAATTAAGACGTTAGCAGCAGCTCTTATAGGTCTTAAACCTTTACTTACTGCCTCATTTAAAAATTGTTCGTTAAATTCTCTATTTATAGAATTCTCTCTAGACACTGCAGATAGAGATTGTTGTTGTCTTCCACTTTTCTCAATATCTGCGAGTATCTGTTTAGAGTCATCTAAAAAGAAATATTGGTTATAAATATGGGAAAATGGGATTCCCCATGCTAGAACTGATGTAAATGACATGGGAAAGAAAACCTTGTTATGCGAATAAGTAGGATCCTTTAAATAATTATGCACATTAGAGGGTAATTCCTCAAGATTTCCTATCGAGAAACAACTGAGGTAATTGTCTCCCACTTTGAAATCATTATCCTCCAAATAAATATCCATCATAACTCTTTTTTCTTCCCCAAACTCAAATGTCAAATACTGTTCTATTGCCCCGGTCTGTGTCAGGTCTCCCAGGATCGCTTTCCCAGTAGAACGAGAAACCCCAATTCCATTTTCAGTTAATATGCTAATGAATTGTGATACCTTATCGCTAAAATCATCCCATCTGTTTTTATCCAACATGTCGTTTGGAACAATTTTATTCCTACACAAAATAGATAAATAACTAGTTGTTTTAAGATTTTCCTTTGTAGACAAGGTTATAAAAACGTATGATTTATGATTTAAAAATTTTCTGTTTTTAAAGTGATTTGCAGAAGATACAGATAAAAAACTATTAGATATAGGTTCATCTAAACATGTGCACTCATAGAAGATATCTTGCTTATGAACTATGGTATAAGTTGGCAATACCCTCAATGCTCTCACCCACACTTGATGAAAGTTTTCGTAGTCTTTTTTACTAAAAGAATACACCTCTGGAAGAGACAACTCTAGTGCCACTGTTATGTCGGCAAACTTGCTTACTAAACAGTTATTCTCCCATGCCAAAATAGGCAGATACTCTAATATGTTGTTAGAATTTTTCATCTCTAACTTCTACTATTTGGTAAATTCTTTTTGTTACAGAAATATGTTTTACTACTTTTTTAGATGCCATCAATTGCATCAATCCATGTTCTCCAAACTTGTTGTTAAGTTTAAAACAACTACATATTGCCAATAGAAAAGCGATAACCCCAATAAGTAATGCCCCCATTACATCAAGAAGAATTGTGAGAATAAAGCTGAATAATAACACCAGTAGTACAAGGAATACGAAGTATATTACATATTGTGACCTGAGGCCAAAAAATTCGACTGGCTTACCCACTCCTCTATTGACTTGATATGTAGCCATACTTAATCTTTAATCGCTTATCCTATGAAGAATGCTCTAATAGCAGTAACTGCTACTATTGCAAAAACACAAGATCCAAACCAAGAGGCAGCAGTTTTTGTAGTGTCAGAACTACCTGCAGACCATTTTCCATACACTTTCACCGCGCCAATAAAACCAATTACAGCACAGATAACATAGAATAAATTTGTAATAGGCTCTATGTAAGATAAGATTTCTGAGTTGGCCTTTTCAAGCGCAGCCACTCCATTACCTTGAGCCATTAAGGACGTAACATTTAATAGGACCAGTGAGAATACACCAATCCCCTTTAGATTTTTTTTCATACACTATGGGCTTAAAAATTAAACACTGAACTTTTGGACCTTTGATTTTTTTAAATCAGTGTTGTCTTTCTTGAAGTAATTATAATACACAAAAATGCCAGCATTAAATACAATTAACGCAGCAAATAGAAAGACTAAACACGTAGTCCAACTAATTTTTTCTAATCCAAACATGATTATTTTCAATAAGAACCAAGACCTAAAACAAACGTTGAGTTCGCCTGTTTCTGATGCAAAGTAACGACATATTTTTCTATTTTTCAAATCATTTTAAGCCGTTTTAACAAATATTTGCATTTGTCCGCCCTATTAATATATATAATTATAGCCGATTTTTATTAACACATTTTAACTAAACAAACAACGCAAAACACACTGTTTCTCAGGTAATTTTGACCTCGAAAAAATATTTTGCTCGTTTTGTAGATATTTTTTAACTTTGTAGATTGTAAAAACTTTTTTGTATGGTTCTAAATTATATTTGGGCTGGTTTCTTTATAATAGCCTTTGTGGTGGCACTCATCCAATGCTTCGTGTTTGGAGACAATATGATATTTGCAAAAATAGTAGACAGCACATTTGATATGTCGAAATTTGCAGTGATGGATATTGCCTTGCCTCTTGTTGGGGTAATGACTCTTTGGCTTGGCATAATGAATATTGGAGAAAAGGCTGGCTGTGTAAGATTCCTTTCTAGAATAATAGGACCATTTTTTAGCCAACTATTTCCTGAAGTTCCAAAA
>JAEIGA010008489.1_pt1 | contig 15579 bp, 7 predicted proteins | sample 9270691 | NCBI WGS metagenome assembly JAEIGA01 (sample SAMN17057246, study PRJNA624740) | gut metagenome | biome: biome; isolation source: fecal sample | host: Bos grunniens | place: China: Xizang | collected 2019
TGTCGGCCTACGCTGCGTCGCTTCGCTCCGTCGCTCCGGGCTCAATTTTCTTTTTTACGCTACCCCGGGGTTCCGCGGCTTCGCCGCTCCACCGCCGGGCTATTTTATAGCGCCCCTCCGGGGCTCAAATCTAGGCTCGCTAACGCTCGCAAAATTCCCCCATCATCCCCCCTTCAACTTCCGATTTATCGAGCCGCGCGCGGGGGGATATTCAGCGACGGCGGCGGCGCAGCATGAGCAGTGACAGCGCAAGCATGCTGAGGGTTGCCGTGGTCGGCTCCGGAACAACATACACATAGACCGCTCCGTCTCTGTGCTCGACATAGGTGGTTTCACCTTCATACCCCGCCACGGTAAAGTGGAATGAGTCCGAGGCGAAGAAGGATTCCACCCCATCGAAGAGAATAAACTCCTTACGCCCGTTCACTCCGAGAGTGTAGGCGAGATCCGTTTGCAGGAGCAGTTCACCCACGCCCTCAAAACCGAGGTGATTATCATCCCCCAGCAGCGTGATGTAGGCGCCCTCCTGCACATAGGTGGTGCTGCCTTCAAAATAAACCCCGGAAGCGGAGATTTCAGCAGTGAGCACATCCTCCAAGTGCAGAGCAGCGACTTGCTCCAATTCATTCGAGCCCACATGGAGCGTGGAGCCATCACTCATCAACAATGAGGCAAGCGCCTCGGTGCCGGACTCCACCGCAAAGTGGGTCCCTGCCGCGAGCTGAAGCTCGGCGCCTTGCGCAAATGCTACCGAGCCATCGAACTGCATGGACGCCCCCTCCGCCAGCGCTCGCAGGGCTCCGCTCACTTGGCAAGCCCCTGTTTGCCCGGTGGCTTGCGTATGAAGGGTCACAGCGGCTTGGCGGGCATCCACCACCAGCTCACCCCGGTATTGCCCCGGCAGGGTAAGGGCGATAGAGCCGTTTTCAGCCGAGAAACTGAGCTTACCCTCGCCGCTGAGGGCAACAGCCTGCTCTGCCTGATAGCTGCCGTGCACGGAGAGAGCCGCGCCTGCTTGCACCTCAAGGTCGGCTTGCAGGGGGGCATCTTCCTCCGTGAACCGGAGCTCCACCTTCGCCTCGTTCCCCACGACCAGGTTAGTTCCCTCCGCCGTGGTGAGCTTGCCCTCACCCAGCGCGTGGTCGGCATGCAGGCAGAGGGTGCCCTCTTGCAGATCCACTCCGCCCGTAAAGTCATTCTCCGTTGCCAGCACAAGCGCGCCGGAGCCTTTTTTCACGATGGAGGTATAACCCGTGAGGGAGCCTTCGCCGCTGAAGGTGTAGTCGCGTGTGGCATCTACCACCACGGAGGCAGGCGCCACATCCGTGCTGAGCACCACGGCTGCCGGGTCAGTGCACGCATCCGTAAACCACACATTGTCGCCATTGATGAAGTGGATGGCACGCTGCCCACCGACGGGCACCCAGTTGGCATCCTCCATATTCCAGAGGTCTGAGCCGGAGGAGTTCATCCATACCACATCCGGCTTGGTGTGAGCATACACCAAATGCTCCATGTCGCCATCATCTATCCAGTAGACATTCTCTTCCGGCAGCGCAAATACATAGCCGCGGTTTCCTACGGGCTGCACCCCTTGCTCTAATGATAACAACACATACACACCGGACGCCAGATAATCCAGGTTCTCAGCATTCAGCGTAACCCGGCTTTGTCCACAGTACAAACCGCACTGCACGCTGACCGCCTGAAGTGCTGCTACCTCATGCGCCGTGCTTAACGAGGTCATCAAATGCGAGGCTTCCGGGCTGAAGTTCAGTTCATTGTTCGACCCGGTCAGCGTGATGTCTTTGCTGACGACCGTGTGCCCCGAAATGTAAAGATAAGCTCGCCCGTCCAAGTTCAGATTGCCGGTGAGGGTATTGTTTCCCGCAAGTGTCAAGTCCGTGTAATCGGTGAGGATAAAATCCGTGGCGGAGATTTCAGCGTTTTCGACAAATAAGCGAGATTGAGTGAAACTGGAGGTGGAGGCTGAAGATAAACGGCTGTCGCGCAGCTCAAGACTACCTTGGGTGAAGGTGATGGTTGCATCCGTACGTAACTGAGCGTTGCCGGTGATGCTGACTTCCGCGTGAGAAGTGAACGAATTGACAATGCTGAAGGAGCTGCCTTTTTCTAACTGCAGGCGCCCATTGTACAGAGTAAGAGAGGCTTCATAGAGCTTGGAGGTGCTCTTCTCACCGGTGAAGATAATGGTGCCGGTTTGAGGATTGCTGTACGCGTTCGTATTAAGCTCAACTGCTACATTTCTCGAAGAAGAAACTTGATGCTCCATGAATATACCGCAGTTATCAAAGGTAATGGACTTACCCTCCGCGGCGGAAAGCGTCAATATCGGGTATGCTATATTCTCATTCTGAGCATAATAAGTGGAAACCAAGTGAATGGCATGGCCATCTTCTCGGAACAGCACGTTGCCGTAGTTATTGGCTATCTTAACAGAGCCCTGAGAATAAATAGAACGGCCGGCTGCAGCGCTGTTATTACGGAAGATGACATCACCCAGCTGATATTCTATCACAATCTCGGATGCACTGCCGAAAGCCGCTATTGCACCGCCCCATTCTTTCGCCACATTGTTCTCAAACAAAAGCTGCCCGCTGCCTTCCGTAAACTGCAGCGTAGCTCCATTTTGCAGAGCAATGGCACCACCGCTACCGCCGGATTCATTGCCTTTGAATGTAACGCCTCCTTTATTGTTCTCCAGTTTAACACTGGTTTGTTCACCGGCGTATAGGGCACCCCCGTTGCCGGCGGCTGTATTGTCAGTGAACGTAATGCCACCAGAGTTGCCATAAAAACCAACGTTCATATTGGCATCGGCATAGATGGCGCCACCGTCGCCACCGGATTCATTATTCTTGAACGTAACGCCCCCTTTGTTATCCCTAAACCAAACAACGCAAAGCTCCACGTCGGCATCTTTTCCGGCATAGATAGCACCACCCATAGCACCGGAGCCCTCCGCACGATTTCCGTCAAAGGTTATACCGGATTGATTATCCTGCAGCTGCAAATCAAAACCGGAGTCGCTTGATCTCATGTAAATAGCACCACCGGCGCACACTTGCGCAGCCTTCGAGCCCTCTGCTTTTGTTGCAACATTGCCGATAAACTCAAGTGCGCCTTGGGTGTTGTACAGCAGCGCGGCACCTGACAGAGCCGCACCGTATACGGCCGTATTATTCTTAAATAAAATACTGTTATTCTCACCAAAATAGGCTTGTTTAAGCACATGAACAGCACCAGCACCCTCAGAACAGCAATTGTTCTCAAAGGTGATATGAGCGGTATTGTTGTTAAAATATGCGAGAGTTGATAGAATGGCTGAGCCGCTCTGCGCCGAGCTGTTGTTGAGGAAGGAGATATCCCCATGATTATTCTCAAAAAAAACTTCTCCGCCGGCTTGGGCATAATTGTCATAATGCGCCACAATTGCCCCGGCACCCTCGGTGCTGATATTGCCCGCAAAAGTGATATCTCCGCTATTATTCAAGAAAGACAGGCTGCAAGCATGAATGGCAGAGCCATTATCCACCGAGCTATTATTGATGAACGTGATGTCACCGGAGTTGTCGCTGAAGTCCAGAATCGTTGAGGCCAGGGCACCGCCGATACTGTTGGAGCTATTGCCATCAAATGTAATGCTCCCTTGGTTTTCATAGAAAGAAGAATTGGGTGAGGAAATGGCACCGCCGCCTCGCTCAGAGGAGGTCGAAAGATTAGAGTTGAATGAGATATTCCCCCTGTTGTTCTGAACAAGAAGCGCAATACTATCCACGTCTGAAGAAGCACAATGGATAGCGCTACCTAACTCCGATTCATTATAACGGAACACAAAGTCAGCACCGTTGTTTGCAATCGTTACCTTGCCGTAACTGAAAATAGCAGCGGCTGACTTTAGGTTTGTATTGCTATCAAAGATGACCGAGCCTTGCTCCGAGCCGGAAATAGCAAAATCACTCAGGGAATAAATAGCGCTTCCCTCATTCTGCATGAACAACAAATGCAGATTCTTAGCACCAATGGTCAGCCCGGATTTTTCGTTTACATAGATACCGGACCCGCCGGTGTTATAAGCCGTGCTGGTTACCTTATTATTCCTGAACTCCATGACGATTTTATCACCGCTCCACTCATGTGAACCGGTGACATAAATACCACCGCCTTTCTGTGCCGAGTTGTATTGAAAATCCAGCTGATAAGCGTTCAGTTCAGCTCCTTCCTCCAGATAAATAGCCCCACCGCGCGTTGCTTCATTGCCACTGAACGCTATGTAGTTCCCATTAGTGGCAGGAGCCTCAATCGTGCTGCCCTTACCGGCGTAAATAGCACCGCCATCCGTAGCTTTATTGTTCACAAAGGCGATGCCATCCATGACATCAACGGAGAGTTTGCTGCTACCCTCCATAAAAATGGCGCCACCGCGTCCGTTATTGATATAATTATCGGAGAAAAAGGCACTGAATTCACCATCACGGCGCCCGGCACGATCGGGGAGCTCCCAAGTAAATTCGGAAGCTCCGTTATTTTTCAGCACCAGAGAAGAACCGTCACGCATCATCACAGCGCCACCGTCTCCTTTCACTCGGTAGCCGGATATGTCGACATAATTGTCCGAGAAAATGACAGCTCCGGCGTTACCGCTGAATTCCGCCTTAGCGCCTTTGTCCAAATACAGCGCACCGCCATAGGCAAAAGCATCTGCATCCGAATTAGAATCCTGGTATTGGAAATGGATGTAGTTCCCACTGAACTCCACCTTTTCATTCTTCGTTATCGACAAGATAGAGCCGGAATCCACATAGACAGCACCGCCATGCACATCTACATGATTATCATCTATTTGCGCCGTAGACAGATAATTTACATCAATATAATTACCGCTGAACACCACATCACAATCATTGTCCGTGATGCTCAAGAGGGCATTCTTATCGGAATCGGAATCGGTGAAACCAAGGCTCACGGCACCACCGTAAGCATACATATCTTTGTTCAATTTCGAACCATCATCATGTTGAATGATAATGCGGTTCTCCGTAAAAGATATCGACGCATCGATGCCGGCAGCCTCATCCCTGTGCTGCCCGCTGATTTCCAGCTCGGAACCGATATTCATGAACAAGGCCGCACCGCAACCAACAGTCGCCATTTGCAACTCATTCCCGCTGAATTGAAGCGCACCGGCATTATTGCTGAATACCGATGTAGCGCCGCCCAGAGTAACGGCTGCACCGTAGCCGGCGCCCTCCGCACCATCTTGGAAATGCTGCCGGACGTAGTTATCGGAGAAGATGATAGACCCTCCATTGTCGGAAAAAGTGGCGGATGAAACCAAAAACGCAGCACCTTCCATTTCTATCCAACGCGGCCAGTCTATGACAGTTGTCAGCTTATCATAAACCCCAATGCCGGAGAACTCTATCCCCCCGGCTACATTATTGAACGTAGCGGAACTGCAAAAAAAGCCGATTCCCATCACGCTGGCATCCGCGTTCCCCAGACCGGAAGTCGCCGCCATGGTGCCGGACTCAAAATAGCTATCGCTGACGGTCAGCTTACCTGACAGGTTCTTAAAACAGACATCACTGGCGTGCACAATCGCCCCGGATTCCGCATCATACCCCGAGCCGGTGGCAGTATTGAGGTCTCTTTTGGAACATACATCCGAAAATCCGGAAAAAGTGACATCATGCAAGTTCTCGAAAACAACGGTGCCACAACTATTAAAGACCTCCTGCAACTGTATTTTGCCACCATCGGTAAAACTGATGGAGTAATCCCCGCCGGATTGGGACTTTATCGTATAATCGCTTTTGAAAAACAGGCTTTTATCATTCGTCCACTTTATGCCGGTGTTCGCGCCCGTCACACCGATGTCAGCATGCAGTATCAACTCAAATGGACCGCCGGCGGTGGTGGTGGAGGCCTTCAGCACATCATCGACAGAATACACATCTATCGTCTTGGCACTCGCTACCGCACAAACCGATGCGACCATGGGCAAAATCATAAAACGGCGAATCCAAAGAGTTGCTCTCATGCCTCCCATCATGTCAAATATGGCAGAGGCACGCAAGTACAAAATAACAAAATGACAAACTAGCTTCACATCAAGGCTCGTTAATCTCCCACAGAACGCTGCGCGCGGAGTGTCGGCATTTCTGCTTGCCAAGGGGGGTGGCAATATGCTATACTCTACAAAGCCAAAGGGAGTTTATCAAGTTCCCGCAACAGAACAAAACACGTAACATGCTGAAAGCTGTAATCTTCGATATGGATGGAACGCTGGGTGACACCGTCGCCTTGTGCGTGGAGGCGTATCGTCAGACCACCCGAGAGGTGAGCGGGCGCTTACCGAGTGCGGAGGAGGTGATGAGCTACTTCGGCATCAGCGATCGCGGGGTGCTGGGTGGCTTGGTGGGCATGGCGTATGATGACCCGGCGCTGCCCATAGAGCACTTTGTGCGTGTGTATGAGAGCCTGCATGATGCGCTGGCCCCGGTGCCCTATGAGGGCGCGGTGGAGACCCTGCGAGCCCTGCGCGCTAAGGGGCTGAAGGTAGGCTTGCTCACCGGCAAGGAGCATTACACGGCGGACCCGACGGTGAAGCGCTACGGCATGGAGGGCTTGTTTGACCTGGTGCTCACGGGGCAACCCACGCACAACTGCAAGGATGAGTGCCTGCAAGAAGCCATGCGCGTGTGGCAGCTGCGCCCTGAGGAAATGATTTACGTGGGAGACGCCCCGACGGATATTGAGCACTGCCACCGCGTGGGAGTGCGCATCATCAACGCGGCATGGGGCAGCCACGCCGCCGCGGAGGAGGCAGCGTGCCTTGCCCGGAATCCGGACTATAGGTTAACGGATTTCTCCCAAATTGAACCCCTTATTAACCAGTTGATATGATGAATAAGAACGCATTGATTGCCGGCCTGCTCGTAGGCACGGCCTCTATACTTGCCGCAGCGGAGGAGCACCCCGCCGTGTTCCCCAAGCCGCAGCAAATGGAAATAAAAGAAGGGTTTACCTTGGCTGAAGAGGTAACCGTAAGCATCCGTACGAAGGATTCACAAGGTGAGGATTGGGCACAGCTGCCCGCTGATAATGAAGGCGCTTATGCTCTGCGCATTACCCCCGGCAAGTTGCAGGTGTGGGCAAACTCCGCCACCGGTGCACACTATGCCAAGCAGACCCTCACCCAGCTGCTGCGTGGCGTGCCCAATGCCCGCAATGCCCAGCGCGACCCCTACCCGCAGCTCAGCATTGAGCAGGTGGCTAAGCTCGGCATGCTGCCGCTCGGCAGCGTGGTGGACTGGCCGGACCTCCCCTTCCGCGGCACGGTAGAGGGCTACTACGGCGCACCGTGGAGCTTTGAGGCACGCTTGTCCCAGTTCGAGTTCTACGGGCGCAACAAGATGAACACCTACATTTACGCCCCGAAGGATGACCCCTACCACCACGGCTTGGGCTGCTACAAGCCCTACCCGGCGGACAAAGCCGTGCAAATCCGTGAGCTGGTGCGCAAGGCCCGCGCCCACCACGTGCGTTTTGTGTGGGCGATTCACCCCGCCAACACCGTGCAGTGGAACGAGAACGGCGGCAAAGAGCAGCTGGACGGGCTGGTGCGCAAGATGGAGGCTATGTATGAGCTCGGCGTGCGCGATTTCGGCGTGCTGGTGGACGACTCCTCCGGCGAAATCGGCAAAGCCGCACGCCAAGTACAGCTCTGCAATTACTTGCTGGAGAACTTTATCCGTAAGCATGAGGATGTGAACCAAACCCTCATCATGTGCCCCACCGGCTACAACCGCAGCTGGACGAATGCCAAGTTCCTCGGTACCCTCGGTGAGGGGCTGGACCCCTCCATCCCCGTGATGTGGACGGGTGACACCGTGGTGCATGACATTACCCTGAAGGGGCAGCAGTGGGTGAACGAGCACGTGAAGCGCCCCACCTTCATCTGGTGGAACTGGCCCTGCAATGACTTTAAGCGCAGCCGCATTTCCATGGGGCGCACCTATGGCTTGGGCACGGAGCCGGAGATGAAGAACGCGATGAGCGGCTTTGTTGCCAACCCCATGGAGCATGCCGAGGCGAGCAAGGTGGGTCTGTTCGGTGTGGCGGATTACACCTGGAACATCACCGGTTTTGAGTCCGACAAGAGCTGGAAGGCAGGCATACAGCGCCTGTACCCGCAGTGCCCGGAGGCCATGCAGGTGTTCTGCAACCACAACTCCTACCTGTTGCCCAACACGCACGGCTACTTCCGCGAGGAATCCGTGGAGATGGTGGACACCGCCAAGTTGTTCATGAAATCTCTGGAGGTGCGCCGGCCGGATACCGAGGCAACGGCAGCCCTCAAGGCGGAGTTCGCCGCTATGCAGCAGGCAGGCACCACCCTGCAAAACGCCCCCGGTCTGGAAGCGCTGCAAATGGACATCGCGCCGTGGTTGGCTCAGTTCACCCTCATCGGCAAGGCGGGCATTGCCGCCATGACCGCGCTGGAGCAAACGGAATCCGGCAAGCGCATGAACTACTTCTTTGACGCAGTGGATGCCGGCGCAGAAATGCAGGCAACCCTCCGCGATGAGTGGAGCGCCAAGGGCACCATTTACCTGCCGGATGTGGAGGTTGCCATGTACGCCATGACTCCTGCTTACAAGTCCACCATGCGCTACCTCAACAGCTGCATCTTTGCTGAGCTGACGGGGCGTGAGGTGGTGCTGCCCACCTTCACCACCAACGGTGGCCCGGCGGACAAGAACGCCCGCAACATGGCAGACGGCAACTTCAAGACCTTCTGGTCCTCCGACCGCCGCATGAAGGAGGGTGATTGGTATTGCATCGACTTCGGTCAGCCCACGGACATCCGCAACATCACCCTGCTGATGGGTGGCCCCCGCTCGGAGGATTTCCCGCAGGAAGGCGTGTTCGAGGTGTCTGACGACGGCAACACCTGGACCACCATCAGCGAGCCGAAGGGCGGCAGCACCGTGGTGGTGAACATGGCGGAAGCCCCCGTGCAGGCCCGCATGCTGCGCTACCGCATTACCGTGCCCAATAAGCGCTGGCTCGCCATTTGTGAGTTCACCGTGAACCGCGGCTTGCCTTCCTACGCCACCACCAATATCGAAAAATGTGCCAAAATCAGCGCTTACCGCGACAAAGACACCGCCGGCATCAACCGCATCATGGAGGTGTTCCCCATTGCTCCCGGTGAGTTCATGGATTTGGAGTTCCCCTCACCCGTGCAGATTGAGTGGGTGGAAATCAACCTCGAAAACGCCAACCTCGCCAAGTGGGCTACGCTTGAGCTCACGCTGGAGGGTGGTGAAAAGACAGTCATCAGCGGTGAGGTGGTGAAAAACCGTCTCCACATCCGCGCGAAAGACCTGCCGAAAGAGCGCATCCAGTCCATTCGCTTGACCAACACCGGCAATACGACGGAGGAAATCAAGCTCACGCTCTTCCGCGTAGGCATCCCCGAGCAGCAGGCGGACCTGAACCCCTACAACTTGGTGGATACGGACCTCTGCACCTTCTACAACTGCTCCAAAGAGGCGCTCAACACGCAAATGCCCCTGCCTGCCAACACCAAGCGAATCATCGTTGTCGGCACGGCTGAGGTGAGCATCAACGGCGACAAGGGCACGCCTGCCGGCGACCACCGCCGCGCTTATGATGTGCCGGAGGGTGTAAAGACCATCAACATCTACGCCCCCCGCCAAGACGACAAGCGCGTGTACGAGGTCATCTTCCTGCACTGATAATAAATCACACACGGTCCCGCCGCACAACCGCCACAGCCCCTGCCTGCCACCGCGCAGCGCAGGGGCGGTGTTGTAGGGTGAACGTGAGATGGGGGGGGCCTAAACGCCTACCGAGTTCTATAAATCGGAATTTCCCCACCATCTCACCCCATCAACTTCCGATTTATCGGGCTTGAATTGTCAATATATTCCCGCCTTCATAGGGGCATGGAGGGGGGATACGGCTCGGGGAGCGCTCGCACGGCGGCAACATAAGTATAAGATAACGCGTCAACACCGCAGCAAAAAGATTGACAAAAGCGCCTGCGGGCACTACAATAGCGCGCCCGCTAACGGGCACCTCACCGTTATGTACAATACAGATTTCAAGAACCGACTGGTTACGGACCTCGCCGCCCTCAAGGAGGCAGGCCTGTACAAGCAGGAGCGCTACATCGCTACCCCTCAGTTCTCTGAGGTGGGTCTGAAGGATGGCAGCAAAGTCATCAACATGTGCGCTAACAACTACCTTGGCCTCGCCAACCACCCCGAGCTGGAGAAGGCTGCCAAGGAGGCAATCGACCGCTGGGGCTTCGGTATGGCTTCCGTTCGCTTCATCTGCGGTACGCAGACCCTGCACCAGCAGCTTGAGGAGCGCCTGAGCAACTTCCTCGGCATGGAGGACACCATCCTCTTCGGCTCCTGCTTCGACGCCAACGGCGGTCTGTTCGAGGCTCTGCTCACCAAGGAGGACGCCATCGTGTCCGACTCCCTGAACCACGCTTCCATCATTGACGGTGTGCGCCTTTGCAAGGCTGCTCGCTACCGCTATGCCAACAACGACATGGCTGACCTCGAGGCCAAGCTGCAGGAGGCTAAAGCCAACGGCGCCCGCACCATCCTCATCTCCACGGACGGTGTGTTCTCCATGGACGGCATTGTTGCCAGCCTGGACAAGATTCACGAGCTTGCTGAGAAGTACGGTGCGCTCGTACACTTCGACGAGTCTCACGCCACGGGCGTGCTCGGTGCTCGCGGTCGTGGTACGCACGAGCACTGCGGTCTCTTCGGCAAGGTGGACATCACCACCGGTACCTTCGGTAAGGCACTCGGTGGCGCTTCCGGTGGCTATGTATCCGCCCGCAAGGAGGTGGTAGACATGCTCCGCCAGAAGTCCCGCCCCTACCTGTTCTCCAACAGCGTGATGCCCGCCATCGCAGCCACCACCATCAAGGTGATTGACATGCTGGAGGCCTCCACCGAGCTTACGGAGAAGGTACAGCACAACGCCGCTTACTTCCGCAAGGGTATGGAGCAGTGTGGCTTCAAGCTCGCCGGTGCCGGTCACGCCATTGTGCCCGTCATGCTTGGTGATGCCGCCCTCTCCCAGCGCTTCAGCAACCGCTTGCTCGAGCTCGGCGTGTACGCCATGGGCTTCTTCTACCCCGTGGTGCCCAAGGATCAGGCCCGTATCCGCACCCAGCTTTCCGCCGCTCACACCGAGGAGCAGCTGGACCGCGCCATCGCTGCCTTCGCTCAGACCGGCCGCGAGCTCGGCGTCATCTAACGCCCCGCACGCGCGACTGCTTCGCGATTTTTTCACACCCCATGCCGCAGCACATCCGCGGCATGGGGTTTTTCGCGTCGTTCTGTTTAGGTTTTCAGTGGATTTATCGCTCAGAGCAAATAGCGCACGGCACATCAAATCGGGGCAACATTGGGCTTGACCGGCGGGGGCGGCATTGGTACAATGCGAAAGTCCGAATAGAGCATTCAGTTTTACCATACACAGCACATGAGCACCCCGAAACAAGCCGGCACAGAGAAAAAAGCACAGGAAAGCGCGCCACAGGTACAGGCGGTTATCTTCATGGGCGCCTCATCCGTATCCATGATGGTGGCGGAAGAGCGCGACGGAGAGCTGCGCGTGCTGGATGTGCTCTCACAGCCGCTGGCACTGGCGGAAGATATTTTCCGCAACGGCAGCATCTCGCGCGAGACGCTGGATGGCTGTGTGCAAATCGTGGCCGGGTACAATACCCTGCTGCAAGAGTACCGCAGTGGCGGTGAGCTGCAAGTGCGATTGCTGGCCACAAACGTGATGCTCAATGTGAACAATATGGACAGCATCACCAACCGCTTGCAAACGGCCTGCGGTATGAGCATGGAGGTGATGGACGACGGCGAGATGACCCGCCTGCTCTACGTGAACATGCAGGAAATGCTCGAGCAGCACGCCGAGCTGGAGAAAAAGCGCGTGCTGGTGTTGCATGTAGGCCCGGGCAACACGCGCATACTGCTCTTTGACAAGGGGCGCATTACCTACTACGCCGGTTACCGCATGGGTGCACACCGCACGGCCATGGCCATCCGCGACACCCACTTCGGCAGCCCGGAGCATGAGTGTTCCCTCATCCGCGAGCATATTCGCGGCGTGGTAGAGCAGATTTTGCATGACTCAGAGGGCGCCATCCCGAAAGAGCCGGATGCCATGGTGATTTTCGGCCCGGATTTCCGCCACATCAACTCCCCGCTGCTGGAGGGCTACAGTGTGAGCCCCGACACGCTGGATGCACTGGTGGATGACATGGCGCACACGCCCCCGCGCCAGCGTATGGAGAAATACCGTGTGGACTACGCTTGGGTGAATGCCCTGCTGCCCGCCGCCGTGACCTACCTGACCCTGGCGGGCGCGTTCGAGGCGGAGAGCATCCTGATGCCGCAGGAGGAATACTCACACGCCTTCCTGCGCAGCCTGTTGCCCACGCGCAAGGCGGACCACGGCTTGGACCAAGAGGTGCTGCACTTCGCCCTGCTGCTGGCGAACCGCTACAAGGTGGACCGCGGCCACAGCCAGCAGGTGCGCAAGCTCTGCTCCGCCCTCTTCGACCAGTTGCAAGAGCTGCACGGGCTCTCTCGCCATGACCGCTTGCTGCTGAATGTCGCTGCCGTGCTGCACGAAATCGGCACCTTCATCAGCCCCAAAAACCACCACCGCCACGGCCAATACATCATCCTCAATTCCGAGATTTTCGGCCTCTCCCGCCGCGATGTGGAAATCATCGGCCTCATGGCACGCTACCACCGCCATGGAGCCCCCACCACCAACGACCGCAGCTATGCGGAGCTGGACCTCCCCAACCGCCTGCGCGTGCAAAAGCTCGCCGCCCTGCTGCGCGTGGCGGATGCCATGGAGCGCGCGCACTCCCACCGCATCACCAACTTCACCGCGCGTTACAACGGGCGCCAGCTGGAGCTACTGGTGCCCGGTGTGCATGACTTGACGATAGAAAACCTGGCCATGCGTAGCAAGGCGGACCTCTTTACCGACATTTTCGGCTACGATGTACGCTTGCTGCCCGCAACCCTACACGAATAACACGCACAGCCAAAGGCAATCATCGTTTTTTAACGGGTGAAGCTCCTTTTCTGTTTGCAAAGAAAGAAAAAAGTTGTAGAATGAAGCAAGCACCGGCGTGCACACACACCTTACTCGACCATGAACAAGCTGGCAACCATCACCGGAATAGCCATATCGGCACTCAACTGCGCCTGCTACAGTGCAGCTGCCTCGGAGTATTCGGACGCGGAGCTGAGCGCCCTGTTCATCCGCGCAAAAGCTCATGACATCCAAGCGTTGAGAACACTGACCGACGCTTGCGAGGGCGATGATGCCCCCCTGCAGGGAGAACAGGCGCTGGAAGTCCTGAAACCCGCTGCCGCCATGGGCATAGCCAAGGCGCAAGCCCTGCTTGCCCTGTGTTATTACCACGGCAAAGGCACGGAAACGGATACGGAAATGGCGGAAATGCTTGCGGACAAGGTAAGAGACGGCGGAGATGCCGCAGCCCTAGCCCTGCTGGAGGAGCACGCCCCCCAAGGGGATAGCACAGGGGATGCTCCGGAGGACGATGACGCCGTGTATGACACCATCATACGCATCAACTACACGTACAACCGCGCCGGCTGCTCCCCCCTGCACCATGCCGTGTTGGATAATGACGTAGCCAACACGCGCCGTCAGCTGAAGGAGGGCGCCTACCTGGAAGCGCGTGATGGCGAGGGGCACACCCCGCTCATGCTCGCCACGCTGGAGGGCTGCCATGAACCCGCGCGCCTGTTGATTAAGGCCGGGGCAGATGTGGACGCGAAATCGCTGGACTATAACACCAGCGTGCTGATGATGGCTGCGCTGAAGGGCTACCCGGAAATCGTGCGCATGCTGCTGGAGCGCAACCCGCAACTGAACGTGCGCAACAAATCCGGCTACACCGCGCTGATGCTGGCGGCGAAGGGTGGCTATGCCGATATTGTGCGCATGCTGCTGAACGCCGGGGCGGATAAGAGCGTGCGCGACAACTCCGGCAAACGCGCCTACAACCACGCCACCACCACTGAAACCCGCAACCTGCTGCGGTGATTTTCCCCTCCCACCACGCCCCGAATAAAGACGGACATGAACAACAAACTTCATCTTTTGCTGGCAGCACTCACCCTACAAGCGGCTCTGCCCCTGAGCGCGCAAGATACGGCGGAGCTTGGCCCCCTGCTCATCCGCGCAAAAGCTTACGATGCAGAGGCGCTGCGACTCCTCACGGATGCCTGCGAAGGGGAGCATCCGCGCCTTCACGGCGAGCAAGCCCTGGAGGTACTGCGGATGGCAGCGAGCGCCGGCATCACCAAGGCGCAAGCCCTGCTCGCATGCTGTTACCAACAAGGCAAATGGACGCAGGAGGACACGGACTTGGCCGTGATATTGGCGGAAAAAGTACGCAAGAGCCAAGACGCCGCCGCCATCAAGCTGGTGGAATCCATACGCCCGCCTCATGAGCAGTACGCGGAAAGTACGGACACCTATACCCCGCCCCCGGCTCAAACTGCAGCCCAAGGTGAAGCGGCGGAGTTAAACGACATCATCCGTGACTTGGAAAACATGTATACACGGGATGCCACGCAAGCACTTTACCGCAAGAGATTGCTCACCCTGCTGCCGCGCATTCGCAACGGCTCCCCCGTGGACCTCACCCTCACGGAGACAAAGGGCAACACTGCCCTGCACTACGCCTGCGGCATGGGCAACCTGCGCTTGGTGCGCTGGCTGGTGCGCAACGGTGCCAACCCTCACGCCCTGACCAACAAAGGCAAAAGCCCGTGGGATTGCGCCTCCGGCGATGTGGCGGCCATTCGCCGCGCCCTCTCTGAGACACGCTCCGTTCCCCAATCACCGCGCCCCACTGCATACGTGCCGGATGAAACCGCCTCCTACAACTTCCGCATGGGCATCAATTACCAATTCGCCAAAAACGGCTACAGCAGAAACTACACCGAAGCCGTGCGCTACTACCGCATGGCGGCGGAAGCAGGCCACCCCACCGCCCAGAATAACCTCGGGCAAATGTATAACATGGGCTGGGGCGTGCAGCAAGATAAACGCATGGCCTTTTACTGGTGGACCAAGGCGGCAGAGCAAGGTCAAGCCTTGGCTCAGAGCAACTTGGGCACCTGCTACGAGTTCGGCAACGGAACCTCCGTCAATAAAGCCAAAGCCATCGAGTGGTACCGCAAGTCAGCGGCCCAAGGCAACGCCTCCGGCCAAAAACACCTCCGCCGCCTCGGTATTTCGTACTGATGGCAACCAGCACGATAAATCGGAAGTTAGCGAGCGAAGCGAGCGGAATTCAAAGCCCCGCAACGCGGGGCGACGGACGTTAGGCAGGGGTGGAGCGGCGAAGCCGCGGAACCCCTGTTAGGGTAAGAAATTTAAATGGAACCCAGGGAACCTGTGGTGACAGAATGCGTGGCTTAA
>JAEIGA010008490.1_pt1 | contig 15579 bp, 12 predicted proteins | sample 9270691 | NCBI WGS metagenome assembly JAEIGA01 (sample SAMN17057246, study PRJNA624740) | gut metagenome | biome: biome; isolation source: fecal sample | host: Bos grunniens | place: China: Xizang | collected 2019
CTATTGGATAAAGGTTGAGATTTGGCTTCGCCGATATATTTGCCGACAAGGGCTTCGCCCGCATAAGCAAAGCCGTCCACGAAATAGGAAACTAACATGAAGAGTTTCATGAGTATGCTACATACCGCCAAATCGGTATCGCCATACATAGACGACAAGGAAGTAAAGCCCACATACACAATCATAAAACACAGCGAACGCACAAATAGATTAGCATTGAGCGAGATGAGTTGGCGCATGCCACGCATGTCCTTGAGCAAACTAAAGAATGACAATCCCAGCCATACATGGCGGTACTTCCACAGCAAAATACATACCGACAACAGGAGTCCCGTCAGTTGGGCAATCACTGTACCCAAGGCTACGCCCAAGGCTCCCATAGGCGTATAGACCGCCAAGACATAACTGACTGCCATATTCACCACATTAACGACCATATCCGTAATCATGGGGCTAACCGTGTCCTGCATGCCAATAAACCACCCCTTTATAGCCATTAGACTAAGGGTTGCAGGAGCTGCCCATACACGAATAAAGAAGTATTTGCGCGCGAAGGTGGCTACTTCGGCAGAACAAGGCACAATCGCAAGTGCTGCCGTCACAAAGAGCCATTGTACCAACCATATCAGCGCAGCACCGATCAAAGCAATACCCACACTCTGCGCCAAGAGACGAGCACACTGCTCACGGTCGTTGCGACCAAAGGCCTGCGCCGTCATGCCGCTCGTTCCGACACGCAAGAAACCGAAGTTCCAATAGAGCAGGTCAAAAAGCATCGTGCCAATGGCTATACCACCAATAGCATGCGCATCAGATATATGTCCGACAATAGCCGTATCTACCAATCCTACCAACGGAATGGTGATATTGGCAAGAATACTGGGGATGGCTAAACGAAGAATCTGTCGGTTCATCAAATCAGCGTAAACGCTACATCCATCATATGGGTGAAGTTGTTCTGGCGTTCCTCGGCTGTGGTGGCTTCGCCCGTGAGGATATTATCCGATACAGTGCAGATAACCAGTGCCTTATTGCCACTGCGAGCCGCATTCATATACAGAGCAGGTGCCTCCATTTCTACTGCTAATACGCCCATATTGATCCATTTGTCATTGTGCGCGTTCTCCGTGTAGAAGGTGTCAGAAGAGAATACATTGCCCACTTTATAGCGATAGCCAAACTGCTCGCATGCCTCTGCAGCACGACGGCAGAGGTCAAAATCAGCGATAGGTGCGTAGGTGCCAGGCAATTCGTATTGCGCAGCATAATTGCTATTGGTGCAAGCACCCATCGCAATAACCAAATCACCCACATGCAAATCATTATGGATACTACCCGAACTACCTACACGGATAATGGTCTTGACACCATAAAAATTATACAACTCGTAGGTGTAGATACCTATAGAAGGGATACCCATGCCATGTCCCATCACACTCACACGTTTGCCCTTGTGTGTGCCAGTGAAACCAAGCATACCACGTACATTATTAAACTGTACAGGATTTTCCAAATATTTATCGGCCATCACTTTCGCACGCAATGGGTCGCCTGCCATAATAACCGTTTCGGCGATTTCGCCATACTGAGCCCCAATATGGGGAGTTGGTGTGTTGTTCGTTGCCATAGTATTTACCATTTAACTATTTACCATTTACGATTTAACTACTTGTTGGAAATATGCTATTGCTTGTTGCAAATCTTCGGGCGTATCAATACCTATCGACTTAGTGTTGGATATAGCCACTTTGATTTTCAGTCCATTCTCCAACCAGCGCAGCTGCTCCAGACTCTCAGCTTGCTCCAATGGAGACGGAGGCAGTTGCGTGATACGCATTAGCACATCAGCACGATAGGCATATAATCCTATATGGCTGAAGTACTGACCTTTGCGCAGCCATTCGTGCTGCTCTACCCCACGCAAATACGGTATTACGCTGCGTGAGAAATACAGTGCCTCGCCCGTCTGCTCAGAAAAAACTACCTTGACGATATTGGGTGTGAGCAACTCTTGCAAGTCATCGTCCATTGTATAGGGTTTTGCCAAAGTAGCAATATCCGTGGGGAAACAGTCCATCACAGCCCTAATCTGCTCTGGCTGAATAAAGGGTTCATCGCCTTGGATATTGACCACCACTGTTTCGTGATCAGGTGTAACAGTCAATGAACTATTGAGCAAAGAAGCACGGTATTTCTGATACGCTTCGCAGATACGATCAGTGCCACAACGGTGCTCCGAGGAGGTCATATACACCCGTCCGCCAAAGGCCTTTACGCAATCGTATATACGCTCGTCATCCGTAGCAACAATCACAGTATCAAGCACTTTGCAGGCTTGTTCATATACACGTTGAACCATTGGCTTGCCACATATCTCAGCCAATGGTTTGCCAGGAAAACGACTACTGGCATAACGAGCGGGTATGATACCAATATACTGCATATAGAATGATTTCCGTGCAAAGGTACGGAAAAATTTAGATATACACAAGAAAAATCGCAGAAACTTTGCGTTTTCTGCGATTTTTTTAGAACTACCATGGTGGTGTGCATTGCAACCACCAATACTTACAATACGATTGCATGGGCAACTGAGTGTCTTTGCGAACGCGTGCCCAAATTTTGTCAAGCCATTTGTCGAACCACATACGCGTTTTGTTTTTATAAGTTAAGGGTGTATATGAAGTAGGCAATATTGGAGAAACTGCTACACGATTCGTTTAGAAACGATATGCCAATTCACGATCAGCCAGAAGTTATCCAAATATTCCATTCTACGATTTTGATAATCAAGGTAATAGGCATGTTCCCAAAGGTCTATAGCTAAGATTGGTTTCCACCCATGTCGTAGCGGATTATCACCATTAGGCAGCGATAGGATCTTCATTTTTCCGTCATTATTCATGGCAAGCCATGTCCAACCTGACCCAAAAAACTGTTTGACTTCATCATGCACTATTGTGCGCATTGCATCAAACGAGCCAAAGGATTGTTCAATCAAAAACAATAATTCGCCAGAAGGCATCTTAGCATCCTTGGTTGGGAGAAATTGCTCAAAAAACAATTGATGATTCAATACTTGACCTGCATTATTGGCAACAGGTCCGTCGGGAGCCTTACGCACAATATCCTCAAGGCTAAGACCCTCAAAATGAGAATTGTTAACCATTTGATTGAGGTTGTCAATATACGATTGAAAATGCTTACCATAGTGGTAAGAAAGCGTCTTAAGACTCATCATAGGAGCCAGATCGGTGAGTTGATAGCCTAAATCAGGAAGGCGAAAAGGGTTTGTTTTCATAGGAGGTTTTATTAACGATTTGTATTAAGTTGCACAACACGCAACATACGTGTTGTACGAAGATAAATACAAAAATCGTGCCAATTATTTTCGTTTACCTCTAAGATAGTAATCAAAAATAATACTACGCTTACTAATGATGGTAGGAAACAGGGATTTGCACTTGCGAATATTATCGTCTTTTACGGTTTTGTATTGTGTTCGCAACTTCCAGAACGCGCATCGCGCTTGCCATACCGCTTTGAAATTCAACCATTTACCCGACATTAGCATCTGTAGTGCAGCCACATAGTCCAATGGAAAACGAATTAGCATTACCAATATCCATTTACGGGTAGGTAGATTCTTATATAGCATTAGCAAATTGTTGCGAAAATTAAGAAAAGTCTTTTTAGGACTCTCATATTGCAATGTTCCACCACCAACATGATACACCACAGATTGTGGTACAGACATGATTTGGTATCCACGACAGTGCAGGCGCCAACAAAGGTCAATCTCCTCTTGGTGAGCAAAGAACTGGGCATCTAACCCACCCTCGTTGATATATACAGCACGATTGATAAACAGGCAGGCACCCGAAGCCCAAAAGATAGGTGCAGGTGTATCATATTGCCCATGATCTTCCTCCAAATGGGTTAAGAAACGCCCACGACAATAAGGATAGCCCAAACAATCCATCATGCCACCCGCTGCGCCAGCATGTTCGAAGCGCACGTGTTGAGCCTTGCCCTGCAACACATCTTGTTTGGAATGCCAACTCAACACTTTAGGTTGCAAGGCAACCACATCCTCGTGCGTGCGCGCGTAATGTAATAAGGTGTCTATCCAGTGCGGCGTCACCTCTACATCCGAATTGAGCAGCACTACATAGTCTGAATCAACTTGCGCAATGGCACGATTATAACCCTCTGCAAATCCATAATTCTGCCCCAACTCAATCACACGCACCGATTGGGTATGCAGATACGCCACAGAACCATCGGTAGAACCATTATCTGCGACAACGATTTCAACATCAGCTTGTTGCGTATATGCAATCACATTTGGCAAAAAACGACGAAGCATCGTTTCGCCATTCCAATTCAATATGATTACGCTGCAAATCATGTGGGTCAAAGACATAACAGGGTTAGAATCCGAAACTAAAGGCTGCAGATACACTGAGGTTTTTACCCTGGTAATACAACGGACAAAAACGATTTAGATAATATTGCGCATCACCGACAGCCTCACTGGGCAAAGCATTTTCCTTTTGATTATCAAATCCTTGTGCATTATTATATCCTACCGAAAGCGTCATATACATATTAGGATGCACTTCATAGATACCGTCCAAACGCACTTCATCATTGCGGTATATACAATGGTCAAATGGCTTTTGCGCTATTGTCTCGGAGATATTATCACGCAAGTATGCATAGGAGTTATACTTGCTATCGTTGGTATAACTGAGCTTTAGCAACATGCCTCGTATGGGGCGATATGCCAACTCAGCATAAATGGATTGCGCATTGTCACCCATATAATGTCCCATATTATAACTATTTGATGTATAATCCAATACATCGATAGAATGGATATAGGTAGCAATATACGAACGCATAAACTCGCCCTTCATACTCAATCCTTTGATTGGCCAACCCGACCAATTGAAGCCTACCAAATAGGAAATTGGATTATTCTCAGGATTGCTGAGTTTGAAGCGTGAGAACTTGACCTCATCAAAAAATGCTGAAGCATAAAGATGCAGATGGTCAATAGGTCGAACTGAAACCGAAGCAAAGACTTGTGAGTTTTGGTTTTGTGTGCGCACGCCTTTTGTCAGCAGGTGATCAAGCGATTTGTAGAACGCAATAGGTATCAAATAGGCTGCTTGAATGGTTTGCTCAGCATATATGATAGAGTTACCAAATGACAATGACAATTGTTTTAATGGCGTGATAGTGAACATATTAGCCGCCATAAACTTGTTATACGGACGGTAATTGATTGTCGGCTGAGTAGCATCGGTGCTATTTTCTAAATAGAAATAGGTAGAGTCCAATACGTTCGATACTAACCAAGCATGGAAATAATCGAACTGAAACCACTTGCAGGGTGTTAGTTGCATGGTTATCATCGGCACAGCAGGACTATTGCCTGATAAAATATTCGCACAGTGGTATGCATCTCCCCAACGAATATTTTCGCGTTGAATACCTATACTACCCCACCATGTATAGAGACTTATACCCCCCTTCGAGTCCGAGAAGTCACCACCATAATTGGCCTCCTTGTATTGTACGCCTGCCAGATTGCTCAATGCAGGGTATTGCTGCGAAGCTCCATAGTGAATACGTGCACCATACATCTTTTCACCAGCAGACGGAAAGTACTTGTCGCTCAACCAGTTACCATTCCAAGAATTATCGCGTAGACTACCCCAAACACTGAGGTGCTTGGCAATATCCATTTGCAATTCGGCACCCCACCAGCGTTGCACTATAACTCCCTTCTTGCTGGCAGTTATATCTGCACCCAAAATAGGACGCAAACGCATCTTAAAAAGATTGTTAGTCGATTTATAACTAAACTGTGGATCTGCCAAAGAAAGAGAGAATGTACGATGATCTGTGTACTGCACATAGTTATCCACCATCGTGTCACGTTCTAAGGCAAACTCATTGAGATAGAAGTCGAGATCCTTCTTCTGTCTCATATTCAGCAGACTATCAGCAGTTTGTGCTTGTGTAAGCATATCTGCCACTTGCACTCGTGTATAAGGACGGACTGCCGTTTGGTGTGTGATGATACCCTCAGTAATCAACTCGTCCAAAAAATCATACACGCGCGTATAAGTCAGTGGCACAGGAATATTTTGTGCTGCACACCATGACGAGATACACAATAATACTATAGAAATATACCTTTTCACAAATTTTGTACTAAACATTCTTAATGGCTACGCGCGCGCTTAAATACAATAGTGTAGCATATTCGCCAGAAATAAACAAAATCGGTTACGAATGTGCCCTTTTGCTCACACATGGTCAGATAGCGCATCTCTGATGCCTCAATCTCCTCAAGTGTTTTGGGCATATCGGCATAAAATGGGGGCAACAATCCTGGTTTGTGATGCACACGTTTCTCTTGTAACTCTTTGCTATAGAGCGAGAAATAGTGTTGCGAGATAGGGCGAACACCCACAATCTTCATGTCGCCTTTCATAAAATTGATAATCATTGGCAACTCATCCAACCAATACTTACGTGCCAAACGCCCTAAGGTCGTCACACGAATATCGTGGTTGAACTTTCCTCCCTCTTGTAGCGAATATCGATTGTAGATATATTCCTGCAAAAACTCGGAATAAGGGTGCATGGTACGCAATTTGTAGAACTTGAACTGCTTACCATTCTTACCTACTCGATTGAGTTTTACGAACATACCATACACACGGCGTTCTATCAACTGTGGGCGGAACTTACGGCGAGCTATCACATAAGTCAAATCACCTATCTTGCGTTCCTCGACAATATCAAATCCGCAATAGCATAGGCGTCCTAACACTTCTGCCTTACTCAACACGCGATCTTTACCTTCGGTAATATCAAAATAGAACCGCGAAGTCATAAACAACTTGGGTAATACGCGTTTGTAGAGGAAGAATGCGATATAGTACATCCAACTAATCACCTTGGGATAGCGATTCAATATATTGCGTTTGGTGACCGATTGCGGTTCGTAGCAACATACCCATAAACCGTTGTCTGGTAACTTATCATTGACCGTAGCAAACAACTTATTGACACCGCGTATCTGATTGAGTGGCATAAAGTTAACCAAAGTATCGTAGCGGTAATTGCGCAGTTTCTGGATATTGTACAACTCGGTAGAACGCAGCGTAAAGGTGTTGGACGAATATAATGTGATATGCTTTTCGAGGAAAGCTATTGCGGCTGGCGAAGCAAACTCCAATATGCTATCGCGCAATGCCTCTTTTTCCTCTTCACCATACAATTTGGGCTGCTTCAGCACAGGTTGCTCTGCGCGAGCAGGTGCTTCTATGGGTTTATCTTCCTCGTTCAGCGCGTAGCGATAAGCATGCTTAAACACCAGATATACAAGCGATATGGCCAGAATAACCAGCCATATCGTCAATAATACCCAAATCGAAAATTGTTTGTTCGACAAAATCCACATATATCCGTACATTACCCCAAATGTAAGGATAGCGGAAAATAACAAGCGGCGAATATCCTTACCCATCTTCATGTACTTCACGGGTACATAGCGATGGCATAGATAGCCTGTCAGCAGCCATACTGCTGCAAAAACAAGTGCAAAGACATCGTATTTCTGGAACGGAATTTCCGTAGAAAGAGGGAACCACCACAATACTACTACCACACTGAGTATCAGTGCGATAACATCTGCCAACAGATAGTTCCAATAGGGTTTATAAAACAGGCGCCTTTGCATTATTCAGTTGTTGAATGATTACTTCTTGCAACGAGCGTTCAAACCATTCACGATCTCATCGGTAATGTCGTATTGCTCAGCAGCCATCAGCACATTGTCCTTAGCAGTATTGCTCAAGATAACATGATAGCGACCATCAGCGTTGAACTCCTTCAAGAAGTTGGTCAATGAGTCTGCTAATTGGACATTCAACTTTTGGTTCTCAATCATGATATCTTGGGTCAACTTAGCTTCCAACTCTTGCAACTCTTGCTCTTTCTTTGCCAATCGTTGTTGCTCTTTCTCAGCACGTTCGCGACTCAAGAATGCATTATTCTCCAATTTACGTTGAAAATCAGCCACTTCGTTTTGGAAGGTACGCAATTTTGTGTTCATTTTTACGCGAGCATCTTCTTGCTTGCTCATCAGTTTCTCACTTGCTTCTTGAGCAAAAGTGTAGTTAGCTAACAGGCTATCTACATTCAGATAAGCCACAGGCAATACCTCTGAAGAGTCCACGGCTGCAACCTCTTTTGCAGCTGGTTTCTTGCCTGCCAATACGATTCCAAACAATGTAGCTACTGCAGCTACCAAAATAACGTTGATTACAATTTGAATTTTGTTCATATTACTTTTAATTTAATGATTATTCCTTAATTATATATTACACCAATTCATGGATAACCAATCCAGAGCGCAATTTAGGCTCGAACCATGTGGTTTTAGGAGGCATAATGTTGCCTGTATCTGCAATGCGAATCAATTGATCCATGGTCACAGGATACAATGCCAATGCCATCTTCATCTCGCCTGAATCCACGCGACGACTCAGTTCCTCTAAACCACGAATACCGCCCACGAAATCTATACGCTTATCCGAACGCAAATCCTTGATGCCGAGCTGTTTATCCAAAATCAGGTTAGACGATATAGTCACATCCAATACGCCGATAGGGTCTTCGTTATCATAACGTCCCACCTTGGCGGTCAGTTTATACCAATGTCCCGCCAGATACAATGCAAACACATGCAATGCCTCTGGTCGATACACTGCTGTACCCATATCTTCTACCTCAAAATCCTCCTTCAATGCCTCTAAGAACTGCTCCTCTGTCAAACCATTCAAGTCCTTCACTACGCGGTTGTAGTCCATGATATGCAATTGATTATCAGGGAAGCATACCGCCAAGAAGTAGTTGTATTCCTCATTGCCGACGTGATTTGGATTTTGCAATTTCTTCTCGTTGCCCACCAATGCAGCAGCTGCGCTACGATGGTGACCATCCGCTATATACATGGCAGGTATCTCGTTGATTATCTCTGTGATGTGTGCAATTGTCTCGGCATCGCGAATTACCCAGAAAGTATGACCGAAACCGTCCAAATCCGATACAAAGTCATATTCAGGCTCACCTGCTACTACCTTAGCGATGATAGCATCCAAATCCTCGCGGTGAGGGTATGCAAAGAACACGGGTTCTACATTCGCATTGTTCACGCGCACATGCTTCATGCGATCCTCTTCTTTATCGCGGCGTGTGAGTTCGTGCTTCATAATGCGACCTTCCATATAGTCTTCTACCCAAGCTGCCAACACCAATCCATATTGTGTGCGACCGTCCATTGTTTGGGCATATACGTAGTAGCATTCGTGCTCATCTTGCACCAACCATCCTTTCTCGCGGAATAGGTCAAATTGCTGACGTGCCATTGCATAAACGCGCTCATCATGCTCGTCGGTACCATCCTCAAAGTTGATTTCGGGTTTGATGATATGGTACAACGACATCTCATTTCCGGCTGCTTCATGACGTGCTTCCTCTGAGTTCAACACATCATAAGGACGACTACTGACTTGTTTTGCCAGCGATTGTGGTGGACGAATACCACGAAATGGTTTTACTTTCATAATCCTTGCTTTTAATCTTTAAACTCTAAACTACTTCTTCTCCTCTTTGCCCATAACGCACGATCCATTAAATACCGCATTGGGTTCAACGGTCAAAGTTTGGGTGCGGATTTCTCCCTCAATATGGCTGGTTCCACTCAATGTCAATGATTGTTTTGCATCGATTTTACCATCCACATGTCCCATAATTTCTGCGTTTTGACATTCTATTGTACCTACGATGCGACCTTTTTCGCCCACTACAATCTTTCCCACACATTTCACATCACCTTCAATCGTACCGTCTACACGAATATCGCTATCCGTAATAATAGTACCAATAATCTTACTTCCTGCGGTCAATGAGTTGTACAATGACCCTGCATTTGATTGCATTCCTGCCATATTTTTTCTTGTTTTTACAAAGGTTATCATATTCGTCAATGCGTCACTCGCATAAAACAACCTGCAAAAGTACTAAAAAAATCTCATTTGTGCAAATAAAAAGGCATTATTTCGTCGAATAACCTTATTTATACAGATTTTTTTCCTCAAAAAAGGTTGTTTATACCAAACTATTAATATCAATCAGCTTATTCACGATAGCATAAATAGTCAATCCTGCGGTAGAATGGATATTCAGTTTGCGGGTGATATTTTTGCGGTGTGTAATGACCGTATGAACGGATATGCAGAGTACATCCGCAATCTCTTTATTGCTCAATCCTTTTACAATTTGCACTACCACATCACGTTCACGGCTACTCAATTCCTCGGTATCCTGCGGCATCTGATGGGGCTTTTTTTGCTGTTGCACATGGGTCATTGCTGGGCGCAGAATCTCATCTTCTATCGCACAATGGTCAGCAAAATCTTGTTCGGTATGCCACAGATCGCTCATCACGCTAATCAAAGTGTAATTTACCAACTCTCGCTGTGAGCTATTGTTGGATGGATAGTACTTGATAATCAAGTTCTTAATTTCAGTCAACTTGTCGGTTATTCGCTCATCATCATGTGTATGCTCCTCAAAAAGCCCTGCGTTCTCATGCTCAATATGGGCACGTATTTCCTCCACAAACTCATCATAACAACGCAGTATCAACATCGGAATTTTGCTGGTTGGATCGGCAGGTATGATGGCTTCTATCAACGCCCTGCGAAGAAAGGGCAAACGAAAATCTAAAAAATAAGTATGTGCATTGCGCAGATAGCGTTGCAAGGTCGGAATATCAATCTCAGTGATTATAGCGCGTTGCTTAAATACCTTGAAGTTGATAATAGCCAAAAAAGTAGCTGTATGTACACCATATGCTTCGCACGTTTGTGCTATCGTTTGCTCACCAACACCCATTCCTAAGCCGAAACGACTAATTATTTGTATCGCTTCTTCCTCATGTGACATCAAATCACATATTTTATCCGTTGCCTTATACATAATCTATCACGCATTGATATTGTTACGATGGTTATTACATTTCAAAAAACGCTGCAAAATTACAAAAAAATATCCATAAATACAATATTTGTACACAAGAAAAACGACACTCACCCATAAAATACCCAAATATGGGGGGACTACACCTATATTATACTGACTGCCCTATCCCAAATTATGAGGAAATTCGCGCAAATCTTTGCATGTTTATCAATAATTGACTACCTTTGCACCCGATTTTAACTTAGCGGTTAGTTCGTTATATAATAATTTGATAACTAAATACACATACAATATGAACAACAAAACACTTATTTTCTTTTTTCTCGCAGGTCTTTTGATCTGCTTTTCATCCATTCCTGTTATTGCGGCTACCGATGCCCATATTGCAGGCCACGTCTTAGATGCTCATACCAAGGAGCATCTTTCTTTTGTTAATGTACAGATCGAAGGGACCTCTCTCGGTTGTTTAACGGACGAGTCAGGACACTTCTACCTCAAAAACCTACCCGAAGGCAAACACACTATTGTATTTTCTATGATTGGTTACGAGACTGAAAAACGCAATGTCACTCTGCATCGCGACACGCTTATCGAGCTCAATGTTTCCATCGCTGAAACATCATTCATGATTGATAATGTGGTGGTTACTGCCAATAAATACGCCACCAAACAGCGCGAAGTGGCTACCATTGTCAATGTCATTCCGCCACTTATTATTGAGTCCACCACTTCTAATTCTATGGCTGATGTGCTTAATTTTCAAACGGGTTTGCGTGTGGAAGAAACATGCTCCAATTGTGGTGTACCTCAAATACGAATTAATGGCTTGGAGGGGCAATACACCCAAATCCTTATGGATTCCCGCCCTATCTTTTCATCCCTGGCATCTGTCTATGGACTGGAGCAACTGCCTGCTGGCATGGTGGATCGCATAGAGGTGATTCGTGGTGGAGGAAGCGCCCTCTATGGTGCAAATGCCATCGCTGGCGTAGTGAATATCATCACCAAAGAACCTAACCGCAACTCACTAAGTATCAACAATTCCAACGCTTTTACTCAACAGGGCACCTATGACATCAACACCTCTATGAACGCCAGTGTGGTAGCAGAGAACCAGAAAGCGGGTATCTTCCTCTTTGGGGTACAGCGCAACCGCCAGCAATATGACCGCGACAATGACGGCTACTCCGATATTCCACATCTCAACTCCACTACGGTTGGTTTTCGCTCTTATTTCAAGACCTCCGACTATTCTAAACTTACAGCCGAATACCACCATACCAGCGAGTTTCGCCGAGGCGGATATGGCATTGATAGTCTTCAACCGCACGAGTCACCACTTACCGAGCAACTCAAGCATAATATCGATGCAGCTACCGCTAAATGGGACATGTACACTGCTGACAATAAGCACTTTGTGAGCGTCTATACCAGCTTCCAACATATTGCTCGCGACAGCTATTTTGGCACCAATTACAATCCTAACGCTTATGGCAAATCCACCGACATTGTATCCGTTACAGGTGCACAATACCGTTTCTCTTATCCTTGCGGCATCATGAATGCCGACCTTAGCGCAGGTGCGGAATACTCCTACAACCAACTCCGCGACCAGATTCTTGGTTACGACCGCAATACCCTCCAGCGTGTCCATCTCGGAGGAGGATATGTTCAGAACGAGTGGAAGAACAAGCACTGGTCAATCCTTGTAGGTGGTCGTCTGGAGCAGCATTCTCTGCTCGACAAACCAGTTTTCTCGCCTCGCGCCAATGTACGCTTCACGCCGATTGATCCAATTATTCTGCGTGTGAGCTATGCCAGCGGCTATCGCGCACCACAAATCTACGAAGAGGATCTCCATGTTGGCGCAGTCGGTGGCGAAGTATCACTCATCACATTAGACCCAAACCTCAAACCCGAATATAGCCACTCCGTCAGCGGAAGTATTGATATGTACCATCGATTGGGCAAATGGGATCTCAATCTAACGCTTGAAGGATTTTTCACGCAACTCAACGATGTCTTCACCCTCGTCGAAAACGGACACGATGCACAGGGCAACCTCCTTCTGACTCGCACCAACGCCAGTGGAGCGCGCGTGGCAGGCATGAACATTGAGGCCAAAGTAGGTTACGGTCACTTGCTCACGATTCAAGCAGGATATACCTACAATCATAGCCGCTATATCGAGCCACTGCAATGGAGCGAGAATCCCAATATTGCCCCACAACGCCGCATGTTCCGCACCCCTGAGCACTATGGTTATTTCCTATGCAATATTGAACCTATCAAACACTTTCACATTGTTACAAATGGCAAAATAACAGGCAGTATGTTGGTGCAACACTTTGCAGGATATATACCAGAGGATGAAGAAGTTAGCACTCCTACTTTCTTCGAATGGGATGTCAAACTCTGCTACGATATTCCGCTCTACAAGCACTATACATTGGAGATCAATGCAGGCGTAAAGAATCTCCTTGACCAATTCCAATCTGACCTTGACAAAGGCATGGATCGTGATGCGGGCTTCATCTATGGTCCTGCCACTCCACGTACCTTCTTTGCGGGTATCAATTTGAAGATATAATACACAATCCATGCATTAAGCAAAGGGAAATAGATAGCCATTTAGCATACTATTTTTACTAAAATCGCGGAGAAATAAAACTTTCCGCGATTTTTCTTGCATGTTCGCTATTTTTTTTGTACCTTTGTGGCGAATTTGGATAATAGTTATTTTTTATAAAAAAAATAGATTAATTTATTACATTACAAATATGAAAAAGATTCTATCTCTCGTGGTGATTATGCTGGCTACAATCCAATTGTATGCGCAAATCCCAAATGTCCGTTTACAAGATACGGATGGTAATACTGTTCAAACGGGCGAAATCAGCAATGATGGTAACCCCATTATCATTTCTTTCTGGGCTACATGGTGCAAGCCATGCTTGCGCGAGTTGAAAGCCATTCACGAGGTATATCCTGATTGGCAGGACGAGACAGGCGTGAAGATGATTATCGTCAGCATCGACCAAGCGCAAGACGCCAACCGCGTGAAGCCACTCGTGGACGGTTTTGGTTGGGAGTACGAAGTACTGCTTGATCCTAACGGCGATTTCAAACGCGCTATGAACGTTCAGAATGTACCTCACGTATTTGTATTAGACGGCAAGGGTAAGATTGTCTACAACCACGCTGGTTATACCGATGGCGGCGAACAAGATATCTATGAAGCATTGCAGTAAAATAGCATTATTCCTATGCTGTTTGCCTACTCTATTGTGGGCTAATAACGATACTGTCTATGTAGTGGGCGGTATACAGCACGATGGATTGATTCCTACGATTGATATAGGTCGTCCTTTGCCTGAATGGGCAAAGATGCACTACTTGAGCAATACTTATCTCGATTTAGGTCTGCGTTGGGATCACCAGAAGGAACACGGAAATCGGGAATCGGGAATTGGTTTTAGTGGTTTAGAACTCATCACACGCTCTGAACTCACCGAGTGGCCTATGCTTGGCTACGACGAAGATTTTGGAGGCTATGGTCTCAGCCACCTGCATTTGGCGGCTACCTTTGACTGGGGTAAGATAACCGTTGGTGATGTATATGGTCAATTTGGTAGTGGTATGGCGCTACGCCTTTACGAAGACAGAGCCTTAGGAGTTGATAATGCTCTTCGCGGAGGAAAAGTAGAAGTCACACCATACAAAGGTATCTATATCACAGCTTTAGGTGGCAAACAACGCCGCTACTGGAACTGCTACGATGACCATGCTTGGGGCTGGAACTACAAGCAAGATGCGGTACTCGGAGCCAACATAGAATTAGGCTTGCACGAGTGGATTCCACAACTGCAAGAAGCTGGAGCCAACCTCACCATTGGCGGTAGTTATGTAAGTAAGTATCAAAAGGAAGATACCATCATCTTTAACACTGTTATCCAACCGGAGGGTAAGTATGACTATTACTACAACTTGCCAGAGTGGGTAGGTTTAGGTAGTGTGCGTGCACAATTGCAGATGAAGGGTTGGAATGCCATGGTGGAATATGCCTACAAAGCCAATGACCCTTCTGCCTTAAACCAATACAATTATAACCATGGCGAAGCGCTATTGCTATCGCTCAGCTATTCTAAAAAAGGCATGGCAATATTGGCACAGGCTAAACGCTCGGAGAATATGTCATTTCGTTCGGATCGTAGTGCTATAGGCATGGCAGGTACCATCAATCTTATGCCACCATTTGCGATGCAGCACACCTATATGTTACCGTCTCTCTACCCTTATGGTACTGAGAAAACGGCCAGCGAATGGGCTTTCCAAGGCGAAGTACGCTATACATGGAAACGCGGTACTGCCATGGGTGGCAAGTATGGCACAACCCTCAAGCTCAATGCATCACATATCCGCGGAACTGGCGAGAAGTGGTTTGGCATGACCAAGGCGCCTTACTATACCGATGTCAACCTGGAACTCAACAAGAAAATCAACAAA
>JAEIGA010008491.1_pt1 | contig 15578 bp, 12 predicted proteins | sample 9270691 | NCBI WGS metagenome assembly JAEIGA01 (sample SAMN17057246, study PRJNA624740) | gut metagenome | biome: biome; isolation source: fecal sample | host: Bos grunniens | place: China: Xizang | collected 2019
ATTTTTTATCGCATTATAGAAAGAAGCCGGAATAAAAAAGGCGCGTTGTGGACAACGCGCCGTAGCACTCAGTAGCGGTAGATATGAAGAGCGCTTATTTTGCCTCAGGCTGAGCCGTCTTGAACCAGCGGGCCTTGTAAATCTTGGTACCGGGGACTGTAAGGTAAGTCTTGAAGCCCTCCGTGGTGGAGTACGTCTCAACAGTATCTGTCGTCCACGCGGGATCAAAGCCTGCTTTCGGCACCGTCACGAGGAAGTGAACTCCGTCACGGTGAGGATCGAACGCCTTCGCGTCTCCACGCCAAAGCGCCATATCCTTCTTCCATTCCTTCGCATCCATATCGAAGAAGATCACCTGCTCATAAGTCGACATCGCCAATGTGCGAGTCCCCGGAACAAGCATCAGATCGTGCCCGTACGTAAGGCCGAGCTCTGCAATCTTCCAAGTTCTTTCAACTTCAAAAGTGAACGTAGTTCCATCGTAGCCCCAGATGCAGCAATGCAAGCCCTGCGTATCCGAAATATAAAGGCGTTTTTCCGTATCATCCCAATAGAACCCATGAGGATTGTCCATGTAGAAATATGTGCGGTTCTGCGAATTCGGCGATGTCTTGCGAGTGCCGGAAATATCATAGAAATATACGCCCTGGTCTGTCCACTTCCACGTATCGGTCGAAGCGACTACGACAACATCGTTCGGCAACAAATCAATCGAGTGGGGCGACCCCTTACCCTTTCCGTACGCAACAGCGTTTGTCGTTGCGACATCGATTATCGCCCAACCGCTGGCGACCATGGCGATATACTTGCCGCCGCCAAGAACCTTACATTCCGCAGGGTTGCTCGAAAAACTTGAAAGCATGTCTTTTGGAAGCGTCGGATCCTCAGAGCCTTTCCAGCGCCAGATAACATCAGTGCCGCGCATAATCTTGATGGACTGGTCGGCCTGATCGCAGATTAAGATGTCCTCAAGGCCAAGAGGCTTTCCGCCAGCAGCCCCGCTTCCGATAGTTTCAGTCGGAAGATCGTCCTTAACCGGCTCTCTCGCTATCGCACCGCCTGCGCCGACATAAATGACAAGGCCAGGATAACGCGTAGCCGTCGCCTCAGGCGTGTTGCCGTAGCAGCCGAGATTTGCGCGACGGCCGGAGTAGCCCCACGACTTGTCAGGCTCACGCGCATAAGAAGAGAGCGGATGGCCCGCATCGATAGCAGGCGACTGAGCCCCGAGCGCACGCACTCTTACGCCGCGCTCCTTGTTAAGGTAGCCGACTTTGCCGCGCAGATGAACATCAAGAGAAGACAAGAAGCCTAATGCAGCTGCAGGATAAGAAACTATCGACTGGCCCACAATCGGCATATAGCGCAAATCATCAACGGGCGAGACAAAAAGCGGCGAGCCGTAAATGAGACCTGAGCCGCGAATAAACTCCGCTCCTTCGCTAATGCAAACAGAAGCGGCCGTTGCCGACGAGAACAGCGAATATTCCGCCGTAAGCGAAGCTCCTGCCGCCACATACACATCCTTTCCGCATTCTCCCGACGAGCGCGGAATCACAGTGCCGTAGAAGATCGAGTTAATGACATGAGCAGAGCCGCTACGAATATTAAGTCCACCGCCGCCGCTGTGTCTGATATCGTTCAGATTTCCTGCAAACGTGCAATGCATTATGTCAAGCGTTGCTTCTGCAGAACCGGGATCGAAATAAATCTCACCTGCGCCGCCCGTGTTGTAGACTTGATAACCCGCCTCGGAGTTCTGGTTCGCAAGATAGAGGCAGTTTGTAAATGCGCTTGAACCAGTTCCCGCAACGAGGCGCACCGTGCCGCCGCCCGTGCCGCCGCACCAGGCGCGATTGCAGATGAAGCGACATTCACACGCCGTAACAGGAGCATTCTCAGCATATATCGCGGAGCCTCCCGCCTGCTGATATCCGTGCGTGTTCGTATTTGGCTGACTGAAAGGTACGCCGTTGGTGATGAACAAGCTGTCGTCAATCGTAACGCGCAGGAAATTCCTGAACGAAGCGCCGAAGCCTAAGCCGGAGCTGTTGGCCTTCGGATAATTGAGAGACTCGTGAGGTATGCCGTTGCCGGCGAAGACGCAGTTGGTAATCGTGCAAACGGAAGTGCCGGCGACACCGGAGGCCGAAAGGCCGTAGCCGTGCGCAACGCCGAGGCGCATTCCGCATCCCTCGATTTCACAGTCGGACAACGTAAGATCTCCCGCGCCTGATTTTGCGACACCCTGCGCGCGCGAATCGACAAAGCGAATACGCTCGATCAAAAGCGGATGGGCTGTAGTAACATCCATCGTGTGAATCTGACGCCTTCCGTCCACAACGGCCTTGGTGCCGGCAGGGCGCTCGGCGAGAGAATTTTCAAAGCCGCTGAAGCCGCCGCGAATTGCTGCTGCAGCCGGCAAAGAAATTGTCTTGTAAGGATTAAAGCAAACATTCGTGCCTGCGAGCCAGATTTCATTCCTGTCGGCGGAAAGCGATTTGAGCGCCGTATGGAAATCTGTCATGGCGTCAGTCCAGTTTTCGCCTGTACCGCGACCTGTCGCGTTCGGCCGAACATGGATGACGTTTTCAGGACCGCCCCTTCCGTGCCAAGGCGGCAGAGAAGCCGTAACATCCGAGTGCGAAACCTTGATGGAAGAGCCGCCTGCGGAAGTTGCATCTATCGACACTTTGAATGTGACGCCCTGCGGAAGGTAAATCGGAAGGAGATACTCAACGCGCTCGCCGATTACCGCGCCATACTTAATGTAAGTTCCAATGAGAACATTTTCATTTGTATAGACATTTACAGTAACAGTGGCGCAATACGCTTCATTGCCGCCAAGGTTAAACCCGATAAGAGGCTGCGAATAGCCGTCGGGATACGTTACGTTAATATCTCCTAAAATCTCAGGCTTGCCCGTAGCAGACTTTGACGCTTCAGGCGTATTGCCGTAGCAGCCGAGATTTGCGCGACCTCCATTGGGAGCAGTTTCACGGTTGTACGGAGATGAGGCGTCAGCGGCATCGATTGCGTATGAAACGGCGTTCACATCGGTAAACCATTCCGTCGAGCCGTTCTTGCGATAGCCCGCACCTGAAAGAAGGTGCGCGTCAAGATTGAGAACGGTAGCGAGATTTGCGGCATCAGTTTTAAAGTAGAGCGGCGAGGCGCATTGCGGGAAGGACTTCGCCGCAGAGCCTGCAATCATTCCGAGAACATTTTCAATAGGCGTTACTGTACGAGGATTGCCGTAAATAATGTCACCGGAGCCGCCTTCATAAGTCAATGTCGCCCCATTCGCGGCCGAGACGAATGTCGCATTGGAGCCTCCAAAGAAGCAGTGCGAAATTGAAAGTTTGCCTGAAGCCAGATGGACGTCTGCGCCATTTTCAGCGTAGGAGCCGACAACGTTTGCGGCAAAGACGCTGTTACTCAATGCGAATGTACCGCTTTCGAAATAAGCGCCTGCCGTTCCTCCGACAGTATCTGCGATATTGCCGAAGAAAGTACAATGATTTACGCTTGCACGGCTGTTGACGGAATCGAGACTCATGTAAAGCGTACCGTCCATATTGCCCGGCCCGTTGCCTTCGCCTGCATTACAGACGCTATTGCCCGCAAAAAGGCAGTGATCAAACGAGGAGCCGCCGCCGGCACCCTCAACACAGACAATGCCGCCATATTTGTACCTGGTGCCTTCTGGATATTGAGAATAGCCTCTGTTAAGACGAAATTCACAACCGCTTGCAACAACGGGAGCAGATGTAGCATAAACGGCAAAGCCGCGCACGTAATAACCGAAAGAAGATTTTAAACTGTATGCGGAGGACGGCGCAATACCGTTGGAGACGAATGAAGTGTCAATCAAATTGAGAGATTTGAGATTTACTGCGTAAACGCCATGCCCATAAAGATTCATCCATATAGATGCGGCATCTTGGTTGGCTCTCACGACGCAGTTTGAAAGAGTAACTTCTGTAAGGCCGATAGTGCCTGAAAAACGAGCACCGATACCGTTAGAATCGTCGTCACCAGAAGTGTGTCTGTTAGAGTCTATGCGGCAGGAAAGAAGTTTAAGCGAAGTAATCCCGCTTTTTGCAAGGCCACGCTTATTGCTCCTGACAAAAGCAAAGTTCTCAATCACAACCTCGTCAAGCGGATCTGTTGCAGCTGTAACAGTCATAAGCGTTTGGGCAAATGAGCTTTCGCCGTCGAGCACCGTTTCAGGTTCGGCAGCGAGCTGATCGCCCGCTGTGCCGGCATAGCCGCCGCGGATTGTCATCGGCTTCGGCACTGAAATCGTGGCTGTAACGGGATATACACCTGCTTTAACTAAGATAACATCTTCTTTGCGCACCGCGTTTGCTATGGCGTTCGTAAGCGACATCGGGCTTTCCCAGCTTTTGCCGTCGCCCTCCGTTTCGAGAGAAAGCGCCGTAACCCTGAAGCAGGCGGCAATTTTGAAAGTTGCCGAAACTTTCAAGCCTGCATTCACAGTGCCCTCGCGCCCCGTTACAGTAATCGTGGCCGTGCCGTACGCGTTGTTGTTTACATAAGAAAACTCAAAGTCTCCCGCATCAAGCACTTCGCCTGTCGTTTTATCAACCAAGGTCGGAACTGGTGCACAAGCATTAACGCCATCAAAAATCTGGGTAGGAATCTCCGCGATTTTAAATGTAGCCTCGGGCGGCGTCTTTGACGCCTCGGTCGTGTTGCCGTAAAAGCCTAAGTTAATTCTTCCACCATTGGGAATTGGCTCATTCGAAAAATCTGATGCGGGATTTCCTGCATCAATTGCAGGAGAGGCAATGAGCGCGTCGGTAAACCACTCTTCACTTCCGTTTTTGCGATATCCTGCAGGAGTTTTCAAGTGAATGTCAAAAGATAAAGTATCGGCATATTTCTCAGCATCAAAGTGAAGGCGGCCTGTTGTTGCAAGAGAGGAATTAAACTCTTCAATCGGTGTTACAAACTGCGGATCGCCGTAGATTATACCTTCGCCGAGAATCAGGTTCTCTGCTGTTGCCGCAGTAATTGTAGCCGACGATGTGAAGAGCGTATGCCCTGCAATAACTTTGCCGCCGCTAAGGTGAAGATCGGCACCGACAGTTCCTGATGTTCCAAGCTTATTACCGTAAAAGACAGAATTTGAAACTACTGTAAGACCTGAAGAAATCGTTAAACCGGCAGCGGCGGCTGTACCGTCTGAAATATTATATGCAAATGTACAGCTCACAACCTCATTCGTAGAATTGGCGCCGCCCGCTATGGAAAGACCTCCTGAAACAGAGCCAATCCCGTACGAGTTTGAAATATCTTCATTTCCAGTAAATTCGCAACTATGAATTGAAACTGGCTTCGTAACCCCGCTAGAACCTGCCGTTACATAAACGCAGGCACCTCCTTGTATAGAATTATTATTGCCCTTACCCGTAAAGCCTCTATTTCGTATAAATTTACATCTGACAGCGTTCAGCGTTGTAGCACTGGCATATAGAGCACTTCCATACGGACAAAATGATTTTCCACCATCATACTGAGACATGTCTACAGGGACACCATTTGAAACGAATATGCAATTATCAAGATAGAGCCTGCCCTTATAGGCGGCGATACCATAACCATAAATAGCACTTGATAATAGAGTATTACCTGTCGTCAATCCATTTCCAGAAAAATCGCAATCTCGGAAAAGGTAGCGCGATTGCGAAACTGAACTTTGCTGCTGACCTTCTACATATACGCCACGTGCGCCAGTCGCCGTTCTATTTGAAGCAAAGCGGCAATTGCGACACTCAATACCTTGCGAGCCACTTTTATAAAGCCCGGCTGCTGTCATATTGCAAAACTCCATATTTTCCACATAGTCAAACTGACCATAAAGATAATTGCCGGCCGTAGTTTTATCCTGAAAGCCGTATGCAATAACTCCGCCGCCGTCGTAAATCGACCTTGCGCCAGTCGGATCCATTTCAAGCGGGTTTTCTGAATTCCCCGTAAAGCCTCCGATTTGAATAACACGCTTAATGTATACACATGATGCCGGAAGCATATAACGACCTACCTTACAGTGAATCTCCGTGTAATCGGCGAGATTGGCGAGGCGCACAGCATTCGTCGGTGTAGTCGCACTTTCCCATGATGAGCCGTCCGCATCGTTACTGCCATCTGGGGATACGTGTATCACTTTGTCGGACATAATATTGATATCCTGAATAAACAATTGTCCGCGAGTTGTACCTGTGTAGCCGTTATTGGCAATAAATTTAAAACGATAGCGGCGATAGCTCGCGCGATTTTTCCAAGGTACAATAATGTTGTTAGATGCGTTCGCGCCTGCAGGAGCAAGGAACCTACTGCCGTATTCCATAGTGTCGTCTGACATTGGTTTATTCTCAATGATCTTAGTCCATGTCTCGCCATCGTTGGAGCCATAGATTTCATACCACTTCGCAGCCGACGAATAATAGTCTTTCCAATTATTGTTGATACCCCAAATTACAAAGCGCGAGGCGATGATATCTTCGCCAGGCCTAAAGTCATCGGCAATGACATAGTCTATGATAACCGGATTCTCCTCGCTCGGTAGCGTAAAGCCTTCCTCCGATGCTGTCAAGAGACAGTAATTGGCGGCCCAGCCGTGAGCACCGTTGAAAGCGTTCGCTAATGCGCCTGCCGTCACTCTGCCTTTCACCAGTGTGATCGTAGCCTTCTTGGCGCTGTTCGCGGCAGTGGTAATATCCTCGGCCTTTGCAGAAAGTCCAGCAAAGACGAATGCAATGGCAAGCGCTGCTGCGGAGATAGAGAAACGAAAATTGTATTTCATAGATTACTTCCTCTTTTTCAAGTTTCGTCAAATTATAACAAAAATCCCCCCCCCAATGCTTCCAAATGCGCAATTTTCGCAACGCACACTTTTGCGCAAACGGATGCTTTTATGGTATAATTCAAAGCATGAACAGTGAAAAAGCGGCTAATACTGTCATTTTTTTCCGCTCTCCACAGCGGCGAGAATGGCCTGCAAATGAAAAACTCGAAGGCATATACCGCTTTGCGCGAGCAAGACAATGGAAGGTAATCACACTTGACGCTCCAAAGACAGAAATGGAGGCGCGAGCGACGATTGCCGGATGGAAGCCCATGGGATGCCTTGTCGACATGAATGCATCGCGTCGCATCTTCACACAAAAGGCGCTCTTAGGAGTACCTGCCGTATTTTTAGACTTTGACAATCGCCTGCTCGGCGGCCACACATTCCGCGTAAACCACGACCCTGTCGCAGTAGGCTCCTTAGCGGCGCAACATCTTATGGCCATGGGATGCACCAACTTTGCATTTGTCGGCTACACGCGGCAATGGTCCTGGTCACAAGCGCGTCTTACTGCCTTTAAAAATGCCCTCGGTACTGCCGGGCGAAAGATACGTGCTTTTGAGTTGCCTGCCGGGAGCGTTCCGACAAAGAAGGAGAAAGAGGCATTAGATTCATTCCTTGCCGCCTTGCCGCGAGCGTGCGGACTGATGATGGCAAACGACGCTATTGCGGAAGAACTCTACCCTTCTTGCATCCGCATCGGCGCTTCAATACCAAATGATATCGCCGTCATCGGCGTTGACGATGACGAAAGGCTATGCAACAACCTTAAGCCGTCGCTCTCTTCGATCAGGCTTGACTTCAATCAGGCCGGATGGCTTCTTGCAGAACTTCTTCATTTGCGCCTCAGTAATCAAGTGCACAATCCGACGGTGCATCATTACGAGCCGCTTGGCATCGCCCCGCGTGAGTCTACTTCCCTACCTTTTGCTCCTAAAGCTCCGCGTTCAATAGTAATGCGAATTGAGAGAGAAATAGCAAAGCATGCTTTAGATGGCTATACAGTGGCGCAAATCCTATCGCCTCTCGGTTGCTCGCGCAGAAGCGCAGAAACTCACTACCGCGCCGCGAAAAACAAATCGATACTCACGTCCATACGAGAAATGCGCCTTGAACACGCGAAGAAGCTTCTTAGGGAGACGACCCTTTCGGTTGCCGACATAGCCAATGCGTGCGGCTACAAAAGAACATCACACTTTGCGGAGTTTTTCCGCATGCGGACAGGTCAAACCTTATCCGCATGGAGGAAAAAGCACACTTCTAAATGAGAATGCTCAGCCGAGCCCAGACTCAATCAAACGTAATAAAGAACGCCGCGCTGAAGAAGTCTGGCTTCCAGATGGTAAGCACACCGTCTTTCGAGATGGTAGCTTGATTGCCAAATTGAGGATGAGGCTCAAGCGGTGTAAGGTCGTGCTTGTAGTCAAGAATTTGAGCTTTAAGCTTTGACTTCACATCAACGCCTTTAAGCTGAACATCGATTCTGCGCTTCGTCCCGCCGTAATCAACAACTAGAAGACCTTTGCGGCCATTTGCGCTCTCAACCGGGAACGTGGTGATTGTTCCCTCGATACTTCCTGCGCAGCGCACTGCATAGTTGCGCATAATATCACCGAAAAGTTTGAGCGCGTAAAAAACTTTATACTTCTTGTGCATCGCATCCTTAAAACCCCAGCTGCCGATATGACTGCAGCCGTAGTAAAACGCCTGATCAAGTTTTGAGTCCTGCATATTCACGAGTGTGGCGAGCGTAAAACATGACGAGCGTATGCCGTTGTGACTGTCGGGCCCCTCCCAGATACGCGCTTTAATCTTAGGATCGGCGCAATGCTGCATATCGCCCCATGTATAGTTCTCGCCAAAGTAGTGCCATTCGTTTACGATAAGCTCGCATTTAGTAAAACCGAACTCGTCGCACATCTTGCGCGCGCGTTCTGCGGCATCGGAAAATTCCTTTGGATTGTTAGTGTATCCGTGCCAGGAAATGAAATCGGGCTCAACTCCGGCCTCTTTGCACTTCTTAAACAAAAATCTGAAATAATCCTCCCTAAGCGAAATCGTCGCGGGCCCTCCGACCTTGATGGAATCGCCGAATTCGCTCTTGAGGCGCTTGAGGCACTTTACAAAAAGCTCCGCAAAAAGCTCAAGGCGCTTCTGCGATTTCGCATCTGTCTCGGCCTGAGTTGCCCCGCCGTCACCGTCCGGCAGGCAGAACATATTATTAAAGCCGTCAGGTTCGTTCCATATTTCCCAATAGCGGATATTCCACTTGTATCCGTTCGCCCAGCCTCGATTGTAATGGCGCACCGTGCCTGCAAAAACTTCCGCCACCTTGTCGAAGTCCTTCGGGATTAATGAATTGAAATGGACTTTAGGCCCGGAATGCTCGATTGAAGTGCCGAGACGGAAGAAGATGTCGAGCCCTACCTCTTCACGCGTGCGCTTGAGCAAATAATCCGTAGGGCCGAAAACGTAATTCTCCGGCTTTGTCGCATCAAGATGCTCAAGCGGAAACATGTGGTGCCAGTCGCACACGCGCTGATTCGGGTTTATAAGAGCCCAGTCGTGAGTACGCGCGCTTTTAAAACCCATCGCACGGATATCGTCAAGGGCTTGCTCCGTACACGAGCAAATCATCGGGCCGAAACCTGAAGAATGAAGCTCGGGACGAAGAGGGCCTACCTTGCGGGTGAAATCGGCGACAGGGATCTTTTTATCTGATGCCATTGCAAAAGATGCAAGAGCAATCACTTGAATCATAATGATTAGTTTTTTCATATTTTTCCTTTTTTTATTTTTTAAATCCTCAAAACTCCGACTGGATGAATTTCTCCAACGCATCCTTCCAGCGAGGCGTTCTGTACCCAAGCACATTCAATGCACTCTTGCGCAATGCTGAATTTTTCGGACGTGGCGCAGGGCGCGGAAATTCCTCTGTGGTGCACGGGACAATTTCGCGTTTAAAACGCTCTCCCATAAGACGCTTTATCTCGCAAGCAAAATCATACCACGAGCATGCCTCTTCACACGTCGCGTGCACAATTCCTGAAACTTCAGGTTTTTCAAGAATAAACGCTATCGCATCTGCGACAACCTCAGTTGATGTGGGGTTCCCCTTCTGGTCGTTGACTACTTTAAGAGCATCACCCTCTTTCGCTCCAAGCGATGCCATAGTGTGAACAAACGACGGACCTTGCGGACCGTAGAGCCACGCCGTGCGCACAATTACAGCAGAGGGGCAAAGCATTGAGATCATCCGCTCGCCCGCCAATTTAGACGCACCGTAAACGGTCCTTGGAGAAGGAAGATCGCCCTCGCCCCACGCCCACGGCTCACGCGGAGGGTCGCCTGAAAAAACGTAATCTGTTGAAACTGCGATAAGACGAGCGCCGCATGAGGCGCATGCGAGCGCGACATTGCGGGAGCCTTCCTCGTTGATGCGGTAGGCAGTGTCCTTATTTATTTCACAATCATCGACTTTCGTCATGGCCGCACAGTGAATGACGACATCGGGAGCGAACGAAATAATTTTCGCAAAAATCCCTTCGCTATCGGTGATGTCCCAATCGGGCAGATCTGCCGCCTCAACCGTATGCCCGCAAAGGCGACGGCACAATTCTCGGCCAAGCATTCCTTTGCCGCCCGTAATTAAAATCTTCATTTATCCGTTCCCTCTCTTCCTAACAATTCAACCATGTTCGCCCCAAGAAGAATAATCTGCCAGCTCATATAGAGCCAAGCCAAGACAATGGGGATGAAAGCGAATGAACCGTAGAGCGCAGATGATTTCGCGATTCCTACTTGCGCTATCGCGCAGAGCTTCATCCATCCGCCGAACAAGAGAGCCGTAGAAACGCCGCCCCAGAAAGCATTGCGAAACATTACGCGGCAATTTGGAAGAAACCAGAACACGAATGAAAAGACGAGAGTCGACATTCCGAAAGTAAAAGCAAATCTGAGAAAATACGAATCAAGAAGCGTTACGAGATGGACTCCGAGCCATTTCGTGACGTAAGTTACATCTGATGTTGCAAGAATTATGCTCCGCACGGCTCCCATCACGGGAAAGGACATTGCGGCGGCGGCGAAAACTGGTACGACCGTAAGAATAAGAAGATACGCCAGCGCGCGCTTCCATATTGGACGCGGCTGAGGAACAGACCATATCTGATTGAAGCTTTCCTCCACCATGCTCAGCGAGGAAACTATCGTCCAAAGCAAAAAACAAAAACCAATCCAGCCGAATGTGCCGATATCAAATGCGTCAATCCGCTCAAACAAAGTATTTGCAACTGTCCTTGCCTGCTGGGCGAACGCTTCTACTGCGGCGCGCCCGGCCTCGCGCTTCTCTTCGGACTCGAGCGCGGATACAGAAGATGCGATAACACTCTCACGGCCATTTTCAATTTCAGTTATAAAAACATCAATCTGCCTGTTGATATAACCTTTAGCGTAATCGTCTACACCTACGGCTTTTGCAAAAACAAGGACACAGCACAAAACAGGCATTACCGCAAGAAGAGAAAAATACGTAAGTCCTGCCGCATGCATTGAGCAGCGGTTGTCAAGAAAGTTACGTACAAGAGCCGAGCACCAAAGAAAAATTTTCTTCATGCGTTGTATTATACCATCTAATGGCGCACTTGTGAGAAAAAAAGAGAGTTGCGCAGAATTTAGCGCAACTCTCTTCGTATGCCTCAGGCAGCGGTCTTACTTGACCTCAACTTCAGCACCAGCCTTCTTGAGCTGTTCGGCAATCTTCTCTGCCTCGTCCTTGGCGATGGCTTCCTTGACCTTCTTGGGAGCGCCGTCGACCATATCCTTGGCGTCCTTGAGGCCGAGACCGGTGATCGCGCGGATTTCCTTAATGACCGCAATCTTGTTAGCACCAGCGGCCTTGAGGATGACGTCGAACTCAGTCTTCTCTTCAGCGGCAGCAGCAGCGCCACCAGCAGGAGCGACAGCGACGGCAGCAGCGGCGGAAACGCCCCATGCCTCTTCGAGAGCCTTGACGAGCTCGTTGATTTCGAGAACGGTCTTACCGGACAGTTCCTGGATGATTTCTTCGTTAGTCATTTTTCTGTTCCTTTTTTACTTGTAAACCCTTGGCGTGTTCCATCCAAGGGAAATTTTTTGTTTCAATTAAGCCTCTGCAGGTGCTTCGGCTGCGGGAGCCGCTTCTGCGGCAGGTGCTGCCTCGGCCTCGGCGGCGGGCGCCTCGGCTTGAGGTTCCTTCTTCGCCTTCTCGGAGAGAACGCGGGCAAGGCGTGTGGCAGGCTCCTTGAGGAGCATGAGCAACGTAGCCCTGAGTTCGTTCTTGCCGGGGACCTTGGAGAGAGCCTCGACCATAGCCGCGTCGACGATCTTGCCGTCGTAATCGGCGCCCTTGACGGAAGCCTTGCCGCCGGAATTCTTGACGAATTCCATAATGGCCTTGGCAACTGCCGTAGGCTCACCGTGACCCGTGACGACTGCTGTGCCGCCAACGAGCATCGCGTTGACCTCTTCACTCCAGTTCTTTTCCTTCGCAACCTTGGCGAGGAAAGAATTCTTAACAACGAGCAAACGGCTGTCGAGCGCGCGAAGATCCTTACGGAGCTTGGCGAACTGAGCGACCGTCACGCCGCCGTGATTAACCATGAAGCAGTAGTCGGAATCCTTGACACGTGCGACAACTTCTTCGAGAATGGCAACTTTTTCAATGCGCATCTTAAGTTCCCTCCTGATTATTCGGCAACCGATGAGACGAGCACGGGAACGCCGACACCCATTGTTGAAGAGATGCTCATCCCCTTGATGAACACACCCTTGACAGATGCAGGCTTCGCGGACTGGATAGCGGAGACGACAGCCTTGACGTTTTCAACGAGCTTGTCCTCGTCAAAAGAACGCTTACCGGCGACGACTGCAACATTGCCCGTCTTGTCCATACGGAAATCAACCTTACCACCCTTCGCCTCCTTGACTGCGGAAGCCGTGTCATCGGTGACCGTGCCAGTCTTGGGGTTGGGCATGAGACCGCGAGGACCGAGAACGCGAGCGCACTTACGCACTTCCTTCATAGCCTCGATAGTGGCGATAGCGACGTCGAAATCGCACCAGCCTTCCTTCGTGACCTTCTCGATGAGATCGGCAAGACCGACATAGTCAGCACCGGCCTGACGAGCCTCTTCGGCGTGATCGCCGCCAGCGAAAACTGCAACCTTGACAGTCTTACCAGAACCGTTGGGGAGCTTGACGGCGCCGCGGACAGCGGTATCACCCTTCGTGAGCTCCTTGCCGAGACGGAAATAAACGTCTACCGTTTCATCGAACTTAGCACCAGGATTCGCCTTGACGAACTTGACGGCCTCTTCAATTGAAACAGGCTTCTGCGGCGCCTTCTTGGCCGCGTTGAAATACCTCTTACCGTGAGAACTCATTCGACCACCTCAATTCCCATATTGCGAGCCGTGCCCTCAATCATCTTGATTGCCTGCTCGGGATCTTCAGTATTAAGATCGGCCTTCTTCATCTCAACGATCTTGAGAAGCTGAGCCTTCGTGACCTTGCCGACCTCGTTCTTGTTGGGAAGGCCGCTGCCCTTGGCAAGACCTGCTTCCTTCTTGAGAAGCGTTGAAGCCGGCGGCGACTTGAACTGCAGCGAGAAGCTGCGATCCTGGTAGACCGTAATGACTACGGGAATGACAAGACCTGCATCCTTGGCAGTCTTGGCGTTGAACTCCTTGCAGAACTGCATGATGTTGACACCAGCAGAACCAAGGGCGGGACCTACGGGCGGCGCGGGATTGGCGGCGCCAGCAGGAATCTGGAGTTTAACAACTCCTGTAACCTTCTTAGCCATAATAAAGTTCGCTCGGTTGCTTTGCCGCGCTATGCCCTTACAGGCAAACGGCGAAAACTTCCTCGCTCACTCCCTTTCTCTTTTCGTGCGGCTCCTCCCGGGGATCCTGCCCGGTCAAATGGACCGCAAAACCTGCCGTTACTGACGGATAGATTCGAACGTCTCTTCGACGGCGACCTTCTCCACCTGCCAGTATTCGACGTCGACCGGGACTTTGCGGCCGAAAACTTGAACTTCGACCTTGAGTTTGCCCCTGTCGGGATCCACCACGCTGACCAGGCCCGTCAAACCCATAAACGCGCCGTCAACAATCTTCACCGTCTCATCAACGTTGAAAACAACTTTCGGACGCTCGACCATCTGACCGCCCGTAGGCTTGTCGAGAATAATTGCGTCCACTTCACTCTTCTTGAGCGGCTGAGGCCTATCTCCACCTACGAAACCAATGATACCAGGGGTTTCGCGCAAGAACTGCCATGTGCGCTCGTAAATCGCCTTCTTCCCGTTCTCATCAACTCCCGCCGCTTCATCATAAAGCGCGAGTTCGCAAAGGCAATACCCAGGGAAGAACTTCTTTGTAATCGTGCGTTTTTTACCGTTCTTTTTCTCGGTAACCCTCTCTGTAGGGACAACACACTGCCCGATGAATTCCTCCATTCGCTCGAGCTTAACGCGCGCTTCAATAGAACGCTGTGCCTTGTTTTCCTGACCTGTCAGCGTATGAAGCACAAACCATTGTTTTTCCATTTCAGACCCCCTCGGAGTTACTTATTAAGTTGTACTTACGCTCCTGCGTGTACTGCCTTAATTACCCCCTCAATCGCCTTGTCGCAAACAAGAGTTGTCGCGGCGAGGATGAAGATGAACGAAATTACGACGAGAGTCGATTCCCAAAGCTCATTCATTCCAGGCCACGTTACACGCTTAGCCTCTGCGGCAACACCTGAAAGATACTTTTTCGTTTTCTGTATTACGTTCATACTTTTCACCGAGTCTGTCAATTTGGCAGGGTAGGAGGGAATCGAACCCCCATAGGCGGTTTTGGAGACCGCTGCACTGCCATTGTGCTACTACCCTAAAATAATTTGAGACCGACCGCCGGAATTACCCCGGCAGAAGAGGATTACTTACCCTTGGTCTCCTTGTGAGTCGTACGCTTACGGCAAGACGGGCAGAACTTCACCTTCTCGAGACGCTCTGGCATAGTCTTCTTATTCCGCGTCGTCGTGTAGTTGCGGTTCTTGCACTCGCCGCATGCTAATATCGCGAGTTCACGCATGACTTTTTACCTCTATTGCGATGGACTGTCAACTGATCAAGCCTCGCCCGCGCCCCCGGTCCGACCACTTCGGCCGGGATTGCGGGCAGGCATCTCACAGAAGACTTTCCGTCTTACTTGATAATCGCAGAAACCGTGCCGGCGCCGACCGTGCGGCCACCTTCGCGGATAGCGAAACGCATCTTCTCTTCGAGAGCAACCGGAGCGATGAGCTTGACGGAGATCTCGACGTTGTCACCAGGCATAACCATCTCGACGCCCTCGGGGAGCTGGATGTCGCCAGTTACGTCCGTCGTACGGATGTAGAACTGAGGACGATAGCCCTTCATGAACGCAGTGTGACGGCCGCCCTCTTCCTTCGTGAGGATGTAGACCTGACCCTTGAACTCGGTGTGAGGCGTGATGGTGCCGGGCTTAGCGAGAACCTGACCACGCGTAACGTCTTCCTTCTTCGTACCACGGAGGAGGCAGCCGATGTTATCGCCGGCCTGACCCTGATCGAGAAGCTTGCGGAACATTTCAACGCCCGTGCAAGCAGTCTTGGCCGTCGGCTTAAGACCAACGATTTCGACTTCCTC
>JAEIGA010008492.1_pt1 | contig 15577 bp, 12 predicted proteins | sample 9270691 | NCBI WGS metagenome assembly JAEIGA01 (sample SAMN17057246, study PRJNA624740) | gut metagenome | biome: biome; isolation source: fecal sample | host: Bos grunniens | place: China: Xizang | collected 2019
ACAATGAGGACATCTTTCGCGACGCGTTTTTGCCATAAAAAAATAACTTTGATGAAAACGATTTCATCAAAGTTATTGTATCTAATTGTAATTTAGAGTATTACAAGGATTTTACCAACCATTTTTGGCAATTATACCAGATTTTTTATGACTATCGACAAGTAACTATCGACAATTATTTGTTTACTTGGAATTTGTTGATGCCATCGCGCAAGAAACCAACAATTTGGTTAGCAGCAGCAATACCAGCATTGATGTTTGCTTCGGCTGTTTGAGCACCCATTTTTTTAGGAGTAGCAAAGTAACGACCAGCAAATTTTTCAGCAAATTCTGCGTTAGCAGCAGGCATAATGTCTGTCATGTAACGGAAATCGCAACGGTCTTCCATCAATTTGATTACTTCGGCTTCGTTGATTACTTCTTTACGAGCGGTGTTAACCAACATAGCGCCTTTAGGCATTTTGTTTAACAAATCGTAATTGATAGAGTTTTTGGTTTCTGCAGTAGCAGGAATGTGCAACGATACCACTTGGCAAGTGCTGTACAATTCTTCTACAGAATTTAGTGCAATAACACCATCTTTTTCAATTACTTCTTTTGGGCAGAAAGCATCGTAAGCGTAAATTTCCATGCCAAAGCCTTTGGCAATGCGAGCTACGTTACGACCTACGTTACCGTAAGCGTGGATACCCAATTTTTTGCCCATCAATTCGGTACCAGAAGTACCATTGTATAGGTTACGTACACCGTAAACCATCATACCCAAAGCCAATTCAGCAACAGCATTTGCATTTTGACCAGGAGTGTTCATTACGCAAACACCTGCTGCAGTAGCTGCTTGCAAATCTACGTTGTCGTATCCAGCACCAGCGCGCACTACAATTTTTAGTTCTTTAGCAGCTGCCAAAACTTCTGCGTCAACAATGTCGCTACGAATAATAATGGCGTTTGCATCGGCTACAGCTTCTAGCAATTGTGCTTTGTCGGTGTATTTTTCTAGCAAAGCAAGTTCGTATCCTGCTTCGTCAATTACGTTTTTAATACCGTCAATCGCTACTTTAGCGAAAGGTTTTTCGGTTGCAACTAAAACTTTCATATATTATGCGTTTTGTTTTTCAAATTCTGCCATGCAGTCTACCAAGGCTTGAACGCTTTCGATAGGAAGCGCATTGTAAGTAGAAGCACGGAAACCACCAACTGAACGGTGACCTTTGATACCTACCATACCTTTTTCGGTAGCAAATTTCATAAAGTCAGCTTCTAGGTGTTTGTATTCGTCTTTCATTACGAAGCAGATGTTCATGCGAGAACGGTCTTCTTTGTTAGCGGTACCAACAAACATTTTGCTGTTGTCGATAGCGTTGTAAAGCAATTCTGCTTTTGCAATATTACGTTTTTCCATTTCAGCAACACCACCGTTAGCTTTGATCCATCTTAGGGTTTGCAATGCAGTAAAGATAGGCAATACAGGAGGAGTGTTGAACATAGAACCGTTGTCGATGTGTGTTTGGTAGTTCAACATGGTAGGAATGTAGCGGCTAACTTTGCCCAACAAATCGTTGCGTACAATGATGAAAGTAACACCAGCAGGAGCTAGGTTCTTTTGTGCGCCACCGTAAATCATACCGTATTTGGTTACGTCGATAGGACGAGAGAAAATATCAGACGACATATCGGCGATAAGTGGAACGGGCGATTCTAGGTCTTCTAACAATTCAGTACCGTAGATGGTATTGTTAGTTGTGATGTGGAAATAATCTGCGTCAGCAGGAATGGTGTAATCTTTAGGAATGAAAGTGTAGTTAGCATCGGCCGAAGAGGCAACTTCTACAACATCACCAAATCCTTTAGCTTCTTTCATTGCTTTTTTAGCCCAAACACCGGTGTTCAAGTAAGCGGCTTTGGTTTCTAGGAAGTTGAAAGGAACCATGCAGAATTGTAGGCTGGCACCACCACCCAAGAAAATAACGGAGTAGTTGTCTGGAATGTTTAACAATTCTTTGAACAAAGCAACAGCTTCGTCAACTACTGGTTGGAAATTTTTAGCACGGTGGCTAATTTCCAAAATCGATAAACCGTCACCATCAAAATCTAGAACAGCTTCTGCTGTTTTTTTGATAACTTCTTGTGGAAGAATAGATGGTCCTGCGTTAAAATTATGCTTTTTCATACAATAAAAAATATTAGTAGAATTTTTCTATAATCTTGTCTGTTTTTTTGTAACGCGCAAATTTACGCTTTTTTTGCTTGGTATTAAAATATATACGCCTAAATTTTTAACAATGTCCATTAAAAACATAAAACACGACACCCGTTAGCTACCAAGTGGCAGTTAACGGGTGAAATGTTACATTTTAACTACAAATTGTGTCATTGCTTATCTGTTAGCGTATTGTTTTTCGTAGTAGCTTTGGTAATTACCGCTGGTAACGTTGTTTAACCATTCTTCGTTTTCTAGGTACCAGTCAACGGTTTTTTCAAGACCTTCGGCAAATTGAAGCGATGGTTTCCAGCCCAATTCGGTGCCTAGTTTGGTGGGGTCGATTGCGTAACGCAAGTCGTGTCCAGCGCGGTCGGTAACAAAGGTGATGAGTTTTTCTGAGGTACCTTCTTCTCGACCCAATTTTTTGTCCATAATTTGGCAAAGCAAACGAATAAGGTCAATGTTAGTCCATTCGTTGTGTCCACCAATGTTATAGGTTTCGCCCAATTTACCGTTGTGGAAAATGGTGTCGATAGCACGTGCGTGGTCGTTTACCCACAACCAGTCGCGTACGTTTTCGCCTTTGCCGTAAATAGGAATTGGACGGTTATTTTTGATATTGTTGATAGATAGTGGAATCAATTTTTCGGGGAAGTGGTTAGCACCGTAGTTGTTAGAGCAGTTAGACATAACAACGGGCAAACCGTAGGTATGGAAATAAGCTCTTACAAAGTGGTCTGAACTTGCTTTCGATGCCGAGTAGGGGCTGCGTGGGTCGTAAGCGGTTTTTTCGGTAAAGAAACCTTCTTTGCCAAGCGAACCGTACACTTCGTCGGTAGATACGTGGTAGAAACGTTTGCCTTCGTAGTTGTCTTTCCAAAGGTTTTTGGCAGCATTCAACAAGTTGGCAGTACCCATTACATTGGTACGAATAAAGGCCAATGGATCGGTAATAGAACGGTCTACGTGCGATTCGGCAGCCAAGTGAATAACACCGTCAAATTGATATTCTTGGAACAACTTTTCAATGAATTCGGTGTCGGTAATATCGCCCTTGATGAATTGGTAGTTGGGCAAACTATCGATATCTTTTAGGTTTTCTAGGTTGCCTGCATAGGTAAGGGCATCCAAGTTGTAACACATGTAATTGGGATACTTGGTTACAAACAAACGGATAACGTGCGAGCCGATAAAACCGGCGGCACCGGTGATTAGAATTTTTTTATCCATGGCACTTATGTTGTTTAGTTGTTTAGTCGTTTAGTCGTTTAGTCGTTTGTCGTTTGTCGCTTGTGCTTTACGAGCGACGAGTGACTAACGATGGTTATGGGTTATAATGCAACAGCCAAGCATCTTTATAGGCAGGATAAGCTTGTGCTATTTCTTCCATTCCTGCATTTCCTAATTCTTCTGTAGGATACGATGCAGCAATAATTCTAAATCTCTTTTCTGAGTAGATTATCTTGCTATGTGCTAGCGAAGATGGCAATTCTTCTATAAATTTCATTGCCTTCGCTTGTGTATTAAAACTACCTATTACCACATGGAACGGTGTACAGGGTTCTGCTTGATTGATGGTGGTCTCTGGGGTAGTTTCGGGTTGTGCAATAACTTCTTCTACCACAGTAGTTGGTACAATCATGGCCATGGACTCTTGTCGTTGATTGGTTATCTTAACAGGAATCATGAGCAATAAAAGAATGATAGCCACACATGCAACGGCAAAATGAGATGAACGGCGTGTTGGCAATACCAATGGTTGTTTAATAGGAACTGTAGTAGGTGTTACACCCTTTGTTACAGCGCTTGTTTGGGTAAGAACAGGAAAATACACCGATGTTAATCCGTACGAACTGCTAATTGGAAGACTGTTGGCGTATGGTTCAAAATCGATGCCGTTTTCGGTTTGGTACAAACTACCCAAATTGCCCAACGAGAGATGTTTCCATACACGTAATTGTTGGTGCATTACCTTCACTTCTTTTTCAATTAGCGCGTTGGCATCTTCTAGGGTGCAACCGTTTTGTTGTGCAATGGCTTGTGCCAACAAACCATCGTTATAGGTAAGGGTAGGGTTGAATCCAACCATTTTGCTTGGCGGACATAGCATGCCGTTTTGCCAATGGGAAGGTTGTAACGATGCCACAAAACCACCTAACGATGGAATTACCACGAAGTCGTGGTTTCTCAACAAGGGCTCTATGTGTTGTACTATCTGAAGCATAAAGCACAAAAATAGTACAAAAACCAATGTTATGCAACCCTAGGTGGTGCTAAATTGTTAACAATTTGTCAATGTTGATAATTTAGAAACTTCCTTTCGGCAATGCGATAGCTAATAAAGGCATCGGTAAGGTTGTTTTGCGCTTGCAACAATACCGTTTGCGCCTCAAGCAGTTGCGAAATAGTAACCCTGCCTGCTTGGTAGTCTGCTTGGGTTAGGTTGTAATTTTGTGTAGCCAGTTGCAAGGCATTTTCGTATTCGTTAATGAGCAACGATGCCTCGTTCATTTGATTGTGCGCTTGTTGGGCACGCATGTGCAACAATTCGTTGGTATGTTCTTGTTGCAAACGTGCTTGCTCTATTTCTAAGTTGTGTTCCTTTATTTTGTGAGCCGTTTCCCACCAGGCCGATAAGGGTACCGAAACCGAAAAGAAAAGGGTTCCGTTGCCATACTGACTGCCCAAACCATTTCTGAATATATTGGCTTGCATGTTGCTGTATCCGTAATAAGCGCCTACGGCTACTTGGGGGAGCGCATCGGCTATGGCCATGCGTTTTTGTAATTGAGCTGCTTGCAGTTGCAATTGCAATAATCGATGCTCGGGTGTTTGAGAGGTGGTAAAATCGAGGGTTTGTGGGGCGGTTTCTGCCGCTGTCGATACAACCGTTATGCTATCGTTGTAAGGCACTCCAATGGACAAACAAAGTGCTCGTTTGGCCAGTTGCATGCCGTTGTTAAGCTGTATTTGGGTGCGTTGTAGCTCTGATTTTTTAAGCGCCACTTGCATTAAATCGGTAGGAAGGGCAAGCCCTGCATTCACCGCCGTTTCTACCACTTTGTGCAGGGTATCTACCAATGCCATGCCTGCCGTTAGGGTTTGTTGCTTGTCGGTTAAACCCACTACCAACCAATAACTTTCTTCTACCTCTTGCAATACATCGCGTTGGGTAATGCTTTCTTGTAGTTGAGCGGCTTCTACACCTACTTGTGCCAATTTGTTGCCGGCTACAATTTTTCCACCCATGTACACGGGTTGTAGGGCTGTTACGCCCACTTGGTAACCGTATTCCAAAAACGAAAGGGTGTTGTCAAGTCCCAATGCTTCGCCGTAATTGCCGTATAGGGTAGTGAGCAAATCGCGTACACCGGCATTGCGTATATCGTCTATGCCTACCTCTATCATGGGGTTTAGGCTATGAAAACCCATGGCCGATGCGCTTACTTGTGGAAAATATTTGGTAAGGGCCTGATTTTTTACCTGTTCTGCCTTGCTTACTTCGATGGCCGATTGTTGGATAATTTTGTTGTTTTGCTCGGCCAGGTGCAGGCAAGAATCGAGTGTAAGGGGGGTATTGGCCATTGCCAACGATGCCAATAGCCAAGTACATAGCCCCATGATGCTACGTTCTAAAAATGCTATGTAGGTATTATTTTGCCTCACGACGGTACAATTTCCAATAGAAAATAGGTAATATGGTTAAGGTTAAAGGCAAGGTTAATATGGTGCCGATGCAAATAACCACACCCATGGGCATCCAAAGGCTGGTTTGTGCTAAAATCATGGGCAATACACCCAATGCTGTGGTAGCAGAGGTTAAAAAGACAGGACGCATACGGCGCAAGCCCGCTTGGAAGGCGGCTTCTTTGGCCGATAAATGGTGTTTGTTCTTTAATTCTTCTGCATATTCGTACATAATAATGGCATTGCGCACAATGATGCCAATTAAACTTACAATGCCCAAAATAACAGTAATGGAAATATCCATCTTAAATAGGTATAAGCCTACAAAGGCACCAAAAATGCACAATATCGAGCTAGACAAGGCCAATAAGGCCAATGGCACTTTGCCAAAATGGTAAAGCAGCAAGGCAAACATTACCAGCAAGGCGGCTACCACGCTCCACAAAATTTGAGGAATGAGTTGTTGGTTAATGGAACTTAACCCGCCATACGTAATGCTTACATCGCTAGGTAAGGTGGTTAAATGGCTTTCTACCCATTTTTTTACTTGTCTTTCGGCATCCACTTGGCTAATGCCTGGTGCTAAATCGCAACCGATGGTAATGGTACGCACCGAATTGCGCCTTTCAATGCTTGCGTGGTGCCATTCGGGGCTCAGACTCGCCACTTGTCGAATGGGAACCCATACCGATGGATATAGGGTAGGAATCAGTACGTCTTCTAATTGGGCAGGGGTTAGGCTATCGGCATTTTGCGTGTAAAGCGTAACGGGAATTTGATAATCCCCCTCCCAAATGCTGCTTAGGTTGGTTCCTTCGGTTAGCGTACGCAAATACAGCGACAGTTTGGCCTCGGTAATGCCCAGGCGTGCAGCTTCGCTTGGGTTAAGGGTGAAACGTGTTTGAGCGGTGTATTTGTCAAAATCGGAGTGTACCCAAACCATTTCGGGTTGGGTAGCCATAAATTGCTTGATGCTATCGGCAATGGGTTCCATGTCTTCCCAATGGGTTCCTTGTACACGTACTTCCAATGGATTTTTGGCCGCTTGGTAGTCCAATTGTTTAAAGCGGACGTAAGCGTTGGGGAAATAATGCTCGTATTTGGGGCTCAGTTCGCGTAAAAGTTGAGCTGTTGACTCGGTCGATGTAGTATTGACAATAAACTGAGCGTAGCTGGGTTTGGCCATCTGTGGGGTATAGGTAGCATGGAAGCGGGGCGACGCTTGTCCTACAAACGAGGTAATAGAGGTAATGCGGCTATCGGTACGCATAAGGCGTGCAAGCGAATCGGCCACTTGTGCTGTTTCGTCAATGCTAGCATTGTTTTCAAGGTGAATTTCTACCGCAAAACATTCGCGTTCGGCTTTGGGCAGCAGTTGCAAGTTGAGTTGTGTTAGCAAAAAGATACCAATGCCCATGCACAAAGCGAGCATGCCATAACATTGTTTGGGGTGGTTAAAACAGTAGGTTAGTATGCGTTTATAATGGTGTTGTAACCAGGTAAAGAAGAGGTTTTGCCAACGTTCAAACCCTTTTAATTGGTCGGGGTGTTGGTAGCGTATAAAACGAGTAGCTAAATAAGGCGTAGCCCAAGTAGCGTAAAAAATACTGGCCGTAAGGGCAAACAAAACCGCATAGGGGAAGAGTTGCACAAAATCGCCCAAAGGACCGGTAATGATGCGGGTCATGGGAAAGAACATGCCCGATATAGAGCAAGTTGCCAAGGTCATGGGTACAAACAATTGTTTGGTGCTGACCGCTGCCGAATACCACCTGCTGTGTCCTTTTTCCAATAGGTCTGTATAACCGTCAATAACAATTACCGAGTCGTCTACAATCATGCCCAATACAAAAATAAGGGCAGCCAGTGTAACGGTATTCAACTCGATGTTCATCAGGTACATCAACCCAATGCAAATGGCAATGCACACAGGTACACCTGTACTGGATACCAAGGCGGTTTTAAGCGGAAACAGCAACAACATCACCAAAATCACCACCAAAATAGAGGTAACAATGTCTTGCAAAAACGATATAACCGAATCGTCTACTACTTTGGGTTGGTTGGTAATGCGGTGCGTACGAATATCGGGTGGGAAATGCGTCAATTGTTGGTCGATAATGTGGTTTACCTTTTCGCCAAACGAAACAATGTTGTTGCCTGGTACCATTTCCATGTTGATAATAAGGCACGAACGTTCGGGAACAATTTCGGCATTGGCATCTCCACTGTAAAAAGCAATGAATTTATTGGCCTTGGCGTATTGATGCTTTATGGTAGCAATGTCTTTGAGGCGTAGGTTTTTGCCGGTAGTGGGGTCGGACCATACAATTTGTTCGGCCACCTCGGCAGGGCTGGTGTAGGGTGTTTCCACTTGCAATGGGTGTCCCGTGCCAATGTTACCACCCATAATGCGCATGCCACGCGTTAGCAGTGCTAGTTGTATGCTAGTGGGGTCAATGCCGTAGGCAGCCAAGCGGTTGGGGTCGATGTAAACGGCCACTTCTTCGTGTTTTCCACCCATAACTTTGATGCGTCCCATTTCGGGTAGCGTACGCAGTTGGGTGCACAATTGGTTGGCAAAGTCTTCCAATTCGCGGGGACTGCGTTCGTCGCTTTCCAGTGCCAACAGCATAGACGATGTATTGCCAAAATCGTCTACCAATACCATTTCTAATACACCGGGTGGCATGGATGTTTTTTTCAGCAAGTCCAGTCCTGCCCGTATTTTGGTCCATGCCTCGTTGCCAGATTGTACGCTATTGCGCAGCATTACGTACACGTATGCTACACCATCTTCCGAAACGGAGTAGGTATTTTCTTTGTCGATGAATTCAAACCCATTCAAATAGTTTTCGAGCGCAATGGTAACTTGTTCTTCTACTTCTTGTGCCGTTGCACCCGGATAAATAGCCGCAATTACGCCTTGGCGAATGGTAAATTGTGGAAATTCGTCTTTGTTCATCTGACGAAGTGCCACAATGCCAAATGCCGTTAGTAGGGCAATGATGAAAAACACGATGCCGTGGTTTCTCATGGCAGCTTGTATGTGGTCGCGCTTTATCACGTTCTGGGGTTTATTCTATGTAAATGGGAGCACCGTTGTACAATTTGTGATGTCCTTTAACAATAATGGTATCGCCTACAGCCAATCCGTCTACAATCAGAACACCATTTGGAGTGTAATTGCCAACGGTAACGCTTTTGCGATAGGCTTTCCCTTGCGATGCCACCCATACCATTTGTCCTGTAGGTTGGGTATGTATGCACGTATGGGGCAGTACAATGCCTGTTACATTTTTAACAGGTAATACCACCTTGCAAACCATACCTGGATATAATTGTTCTTTTATGGCTTCTGGCATGTCCTTTAGGGTAGCAGTAAGGGTATAGGTGTGGCCCAGTTGATTGGCCAGTAAATTTTTCTCGATGATTTGAATGGGCAATTGTGCTTCTAGCACCGTTAAGTTTACATATCCGGTATCGTTTAATTGAATAACCGACATGTCCGATTCGGGAACATCGAACGATACTTGGTACGAATGCATATCTAATAAGGTAATAATGGCAACTCCAGGAACAATGTTTTGACCTACTTTTACTTGAATATTGCCAATAACACCGTCCGATGGTGCCTTTACGGTACAGTCGTTGAATCGTTGTTGGGCCATGCTGTACATAGATTGCGCTTGCAGTAGTTGACTGTTAAGTTCTATCATTTTTTGGTCGGTAACCCCACCTTGTTGGTACACTTGCTTAGCGCGATTAATGCCATCTTGGGCTTGTGTTAAACTAGCCAATGCCATTTGTAGTGCATGATGGGCTTGCAAGGTATCTACCAGTAAAAGCGATTGTCCTGCTTTTACTTTATCGCCTTTTTTGACAAAGATTTTGCTAACAACCCCGTTGGCTTGTGCACTCAATGGAATAGACGATGCTTCTTTAATCACCCCTGTATACTGGTGTGTGAGTGACTGTTCTTGCACAGAAACAGGTAGTACTTCTACTTTTATAGCAGTAGATTGTTCATTTTGTGCGTTTTGTTGGCAACTACATGTTAACAAAAGGAACGCACCTAGCAGGTATGAAACAAAGCGTTGCATAGTCTAATTTTTTTTGGCAACCATGGTAATGTGATCACCTACCAATGTGCTGCTGTCAGAAATGGACGTTCCTTGGTAACGAAGATCGAACAGCAAGGTATGGTCGTAGCGCGTAGCTTGTCCGCTCACCTCAGTAGCGTAGGTAGTAAGAATGGTGGTAGGTCGTTGCGCAAAATCTTCTGTTTCTTCGCTTTGGATGGTAATGTTGCATTTAAACGGATCGATAACAATGTACGACTCGGATACATGTCCTCTTGTGGTGTATACACCGCCTTCTAATTCGTTAAAAGTAAGCAGTACAGTAGAATCGTCAATGTGAATAACGTTGAGCGCCCCTATTTTATCAATCAATGGGGTAATGATAGAGTCATTTACTAGCACATCACCCGTTATTTTGTAACTGTAATCGCCCAAAAAAGGTTGAACAGGTTCTGTACATGCAGTAAGCAATATAGCACCGCTACATAGCAAAGTTCCAAAAAGATAACGAAGTGTTTTCATAGTCGCAATTTTTACAAAAGTAGTATAAATACCAATAATAATGGTATATTTTTAGAAATATATTACCTTTGTAGACGAAACTGATAATAAGTGAACCATGAAGAAATGGATAATGAGTGTGGCGATGATCTGCCTGAGTGCTTTGGCCTTGGCAGCAAACGTATCAACCGCCAAAGAAGTGGATTTCTTTCAAACTCCCAGCAAAGGAGCCTTGTTTGATTATGCCGATGTGTATATGATGCAAGATGTTGCTAACGCACAAGCAACTGGGCGATACGGAAACGATGATTGGAAACGTACTGAATTTGTAATGAATAAATTGGTCGATTCCGAAGGACGTTTTTCGGTTTGGAAATTTATTCCATCATATATTAAACATACCAGCGAAACTCCCCAACGTTTGGTGGTAGAAATTTGGTTTAACAACGAACCTTTACCTGTTGACTCTACCTTACAACCCGTAAACGACGAAAAACAATACGAAATACCTTATAAAGTAAGGTATCGTTACCGTTTGTCGTATTCGGATGGTAGTTTGCTGTACGAAAAAGATTACGGTGTTATTCACGGTACTTATTTAACATCGAACGCAGATTTTACCGATGAATTTCCTGTAAACGAAAGGGTAGGTATTCAAGCAGTGTTTACCCGTGTACGCCAAGAAGTGTATGCATGGTATGGTTTTAGTTCGTTCGATATGCCTTTTAGTTTGTACGATTTCTCTTCTATTGCAAGTGTCGATGAACTACAAAAACAGTTAATTGATGCCATGGATAGCAAAGAGAGTTTAAAGTTGAGTGATAAAACCAGCAGTATTATGGCGGCATACGCCGATTTGTTGGCATATCATTTGCGTAGTTTACCAGCCGATAAGCAACCCTACGCACATCGTAACTTAGCCTTGACCAAAGCATGGTTAGGCGATACCTTGGCAATAAATCACCTAATTGAATACGAGAAAAACCTAAAATCGGTGGCAGATTCCATTGATTATTACAGCATCGACCTTTTTGTAAAATACTATCCCAATGGTATTAGTAAATACAGCAAGTTATTGCGTTTGTTGAGTGGTAATTTGCACTGGATGGTAGATGCCTTTACTTACAACGACCTTTTGTGCAATGTGTACGAAATTGATTACCCTGTTCAATTCTTACCTTTGTTGCCTTTGAATGGTACCATTAAAAACATCAATGGCGAGGTGTTGCAAGAAGGTAAAGAACCCGTTCAATTCAAATTAAAATACGACAAAAAGGGTCGCTTAAAATCGTTGGATATGAACAGGGTAGAGTACAACGATAAGCAAAAAAACAATGTACGCATCAATACCCTTCATGTATCGTACAAAAAGAACGAATACGATAAAATTACCTGTAGTTCGAGCGAATTGATTCGTGTGTTGATGCCTATCTTAGTTGATATGAATCAATCTGTCGATAAAATTGAACAAGTGATGTCTTGCAAAACCGACAATGTATTAGGTGGTTTTGTGAAGTTAAAAGTAGAAACCGAAGAAAGCAATAAAGTAGCCTTGGATGTAGATGGCAGATGCCATATAACGGGCGAAAAATCGTTGTCGCGTCCGCACGCAGCATTGAAACAAATTGCTACTGCCAACGGCGAAAAATTCCCAGCCATTGTATCGAACAATTCGTCTGCTTATAATATGGTGGTAGATTTTGACGACAATGCCTTTGTTACTTCGTACCAATGGGACGGATACGTTTTGATGGAAAAGAACGTTGGTTATGATAACTATGCTTATATCAAAGCCGATTCGGTGTCGTTTTCGATGGATATGGTACAACCTTATACTGCTACCCAAGAAGGTATCATGAACCACGAAGTATCGTTAAAAGTAGAAAATAAATTGGACGCTAATAAAGTGAATGTGGATGCGAATAACTCGTCGATGCACTTAAAACACCAATGGTCTTTTGTAGTGAAGAACGACGAACACGGCAACTGGGTATACTTAAAAGTAGGTCCATACGAAGTGAAACGAACCATTACGTATCAGTAAAAAAAAATCTCAACCATGCGGTTGAGATTTTTTTGTTTAGTCGTTTAGTCGATTCACCGATTCATCGGAGCATCGCTTGCGATGCGACTTATTACGCTTTTACGCGGCCCACATAAGACCCGTCGCGGGTATCGATTTCAATCAATTCACCTTCGTTGATGAACAAAGGAACGCGTACTTCAGCACCGGTTTCTACAGTAGCAGGTTTAAGGGTGTTGGTAGCGGTATCGCCTTTCAAACCAGGTTCGGTATAAGTAACTTTCAAAACTACTTTGGTAGCTACTTCGGCAGTCAAAACGGTGTCGGTAGAGGTGTCGCTAAGTACGTCTACTACGTCGCCTTCTTTCATAAATGCCAAACCAGTAATTTTATTTTTTTCGATAGGAATTTGTTCAAATGTTTCTTGGTTCATGAAGATTAGATCTTCACCTTCTTGGTATAGGTATTGGTATGGACGACGTTCTACGCGTACGTCTTCTAGTTTGAAACCAATTTGGAAAGTTCTTTCCAATACACGACCATCTACTACGTCGCGCAATTTGGTACGCATAAAGGTGTTACCTTTACCAGGTTTTACGTGCAAGAATTCGATAACAAAGTACAAACGACCATCCATGCGGATACACATGCCGTTTTTAATGTCTTGAGAGTTAATCATAATGGTATAAAAAATTAATGAATATTATTATTTAATTTACTTGAACCGCAAATTTAGTATAAATCTTTTATATTGCACAAAAAAAGCGACCAAATGGTCGCTTTTTTTTGCGTATGCAGAACAGATTACATCATGCCGCCCATACCGCCGCCCATTGGAGGCATAGCAGGAGCAGGGTTGTCTTCTTTTTTGTCCGATACGATGCAAGCGGTAGTTAGCAACATACCTGCAATAGAAGCTGCATTTTCTAGTGCAACGCGGGTTACTTTAGCAGGGTCAATTACACCACTAGCCATTAGGTTTTCGAATACATCGGTACGAGCGTTGTAACCAAAGTCGCCTTTGCCTTCGCGTACTTTTTGTACAATAACCGCGCCTTCTTTGCCAGCGTTGGCTACAATTTGACGTAGAGGCTCTTCGATGGCACGACGTACAATTTGAATACCGGTGGTTTCGTCTTCGTTGTCGCCTTTAAGGTCTTCTAGTGCGCTAATAGCACGGATGTAAGCCACGCCGCCACCAGGTACGATACCTTCTTCGATGGCTGCGCGGGTAGCGCTAAGCGCATCGTCTACGCGGTCTTTCTTTTCTTTCATTTCTACTTCCGATGGAGCACCGATGTAAAGAACTGCTACACCGCCTGCCAATTTAGCCAAACGTTCTTGTAGTTTTTCGCGATCGTAGTCTGAAGTAGTTTTTTCAATTTGTGCTTTGATTTGAGCCACGCGAGCAGCAATGTTTTCTTTAGCACCAGCACCATTTACAATGGTAGTGTTGTCTTTGTTGATGGTAATGTTTTCTGCAGTACCCAACAAATCGATGGTAGCGGTTTCTAGTTTCAAACCTTGTTCTTCGCTAATAACAGTACCGCCAGTAAGAACGGCAATGTCTTGAAGCATTTCTTTGCGACGGTCGCCAAAACCAGGTGCTTTTACAGCGCAAACACGCAAGTTAGCACGCAAACGGTTTACTACCAAAGCAGTAAGCGCTTCGCTGTCTACGTCTTCGGCAATAATCAACAAAGGACGATTGCTTTGTACGGTAGCTTCTAGCAAAGGCAAAATTTCTTTAAGCGACGATATTTTTTTGTCGTGGATAAGTACCAATGGTCTTTCCATAACAACTTCCATTTTTTCGGTGTCGGTTACAAAGTAGGGCGATAGGTAGCCGCGGTCAAATTGCATACCTTCTACTACGTCAACGGTGGTGTCGGTGCCTTTGGCTTCTTCTACGGTAATAACACCTTCTTTTTTCACTTTTGCCATAGCATCTGCAATCAGTTTGCCAATTTCGTTATCGTTGTTAGCCGAAATAGTAGCTACTTGTTCAATTTTGCTGATGTCTTCGCCCACTTCTTCGCTTTGTGCTTTGATGGCTTCTACCACTTTGGCAACCGCTTTGTCGATACCACGTTTCAAATCCATTGGGTTGGCACCTGCAGCTACGTTTTTAAGACCCACCGAAATGATGGCTTGTGCCAATACAGTAGCAGTAGTAGTACCGTCACCAGCGTTGTCGCCGGTTTTAGAAGCTACTTCTTTTACCAATTGAGCACCCATGTTAGCATTGGGATCTTCCAATTCAATTTCTTTGGCTACGCTCACACCGTCTTTGGTAATGTGAGGAGCACCAAATTTTTTAGCCAAAATAACGTTTCTACCTTTAGGGCCTAGGGTTACTTTTACTGCGTTAGCCAATTCGTCTACACCTTTTTTAAGTAGATCGCTGGCTTCGATATCAAATTTAATTTCTTTTGCCATGATTGTATGTTTAGATGTTGAGTTGTTTAGTCGTTTATTCAATGCTTCGCATTTCATGAAGTTGCTCACGTTCGGCATAATCAAAGTAAACTTTGCTTCTGCACTCACTTAATCGCAACTTTAGTCGACCTTCGACTTTTGACTTTCGACCTTGGACATTTATACAATTGCCAAGATGTCGCTTTGACGCATAATTAAGTATTTTTCGCCTTCCCATTCAATTTCGGTACCAGCGTATTTGCCGTAAAGTACGGTGTCGTCTACTTTTACTACCATTTCTTCGTCTTTGGTGCCGTTACCTACAGCAATTACTTTGCCTTGTAGGGGTTTTTCTTTGGCTGAATCGGGTAGGATAATGCCGCTAGCTGTTTTGGCTTCGGCTACTGCAGGTGCAATAAGCACTCTGTCTGCTAAGGGTTTAATTTTCATGGTGTATATGATGTTTAGTTGTTAAGTTGTTTAGTCGTTTAGTTCGCTGCGCGAAAATCATGAGGGCGAAGCCCGAGTAAACGTTGCGCAGCAACTATTCTATTGCAATTTGCGTGCCAAAACAAGGTTTGACCGATATACATAAAAAAAGGTGACAAACTGTCACCTTTTATATGTGTATGTTGCGAAAACTTATTCAGCTGGAGCGGCAGG
>JAEIGA010008493.1_pt1 | contig 15575 bp, 10 predicted proteins | sample 9270691 | NCBI WGS metagenome assembly JAEIGA01 (sample SAMN17057246, study PRJNA624740) | gut metagenome | biome: biome; isolation source: fecal sample | host: Bos grunniens | place: China: Xizang | collected 2019
ATAAGATTATTTCGGTGGTAATGGCGGTGCTTGTTTTCTTCTCGGTTGTTTTAGTTAAGCAGCATTTATTTGTTGACATTTTAGGCGGCATTGCAATTGCAGAAATTTGCACTCAGCTGAGCGACCGGTTAAAGCTTTATAAATTGTATTTTAAATTGGATTTGGGAAAGTATTATGAAAGAAAAGTTAAAGAAATCGGCTAAGGCTGAACCTAAAACTGATAAGAGTGAGAATGTTCACAAAGACCACCGTAAGCGTATGAGAAAAAGGTTTTCCGAGACCGGCTTTAAGGGTATGCACGAGCATGAAATTTTGGAATTACTTTTGTATTATTCAGTACCTCGGCGTGATACAAATCCTTTAGCTCACCGGCTGATTGATACCTTTGGTTCGCTTTCAGGTGTGTTTGAGGCAAGTGAGGATCGTCTTCTGGCGGTTGATGGTGTAACTATGAATTCGGTTACGTTAATAAGAATGATTTTGCCGCTATTTCATGAATACTGTAAAAGCTCTGAGCTCGGTCAGAGGCTCGATACAACTGATAAGACTGTAGAGTTTTTGATTAATTATTATTCGGGTATTTTAAACGAGCGTGTTATGGCAATATGTCTTGATGCATCCTGTAAGGTTTTATGCTTTGAACAGGTTTGCGAGGGAGATTCTTCAAGCTGTGTCTTCAACTGCCGCAGACTAATCGAAATTGCCTTAATGCATCCGATGACTGTTGGCATTATCTTAGCACATAATCACCCTAATGGCGTGGCGTTGCCGTCTCGTGATGATGTTATAAGTACAAATGAGATTATTAAAATGCTTGCTAATGTTAATATAAGGTTGTTAGACCATGTTATTATAGCAGGTAAAGAGCATGTATGTATGGCCTCATCCGCACAGTTTGTAAATTTGTTTAAACAATCGAATAATTAGCTTTTATAATATGTGATTCCGACACCTGATGCTTCAGGTGTCTTTTTTTATAGTGGTAAAAATATGTATATTTAAGTATAATTTATTACAATAACCACTTGAAATCGCGAATATAGTGTGATATACTTATTAAAAGGAAATAAAAATGTTAAAATAATTGTATAATTTTTGTATAATTTGCATAACGTTTTATTGCTTTAGAATATATTATATCTATATATTACTATTTTCAAAGAGGATGGTCTTCAAATGAAACAGTATGATATTGCGAAAATCAAAAGTATTGCGTTATTAGGTCACGGCTCGTCCGGCAAAACGACTTTGGCCGATTCAATTCTTTTTGCCGCAGGCTTAACCGACCGTATAGGCAAAACCTCAGACGGTACTGCCGTTATGGACTTTGATACAGAAGAAAAGAAACGCAGTGTTTCGGTATCGACCGCTGTTTATCAGCTTGAATATAAGGATAATAAAATAAATTTAATCGATGCACCCGGTCTTTTTGATTTTGCCGGTGGTGTAAGTGAGGCTTTAACTGCAGCTGATAGTGCAGTAATTGTGCTTTCGGGTAAATCAGGTCTTAATGTAGGTGCACAGATTAATTTTGACCAGGCAAGAGCTGCGGGTGTACCTGTGTCGTTCTTTATCGGAAAGCTTGATTCTCCGCGTGCATATTTTTATCGTGTTATTTCTACATTAACCGCTCATTACGGTGCTGTAATCTGCCCTGTTGTTATTCCGTATGTAGAAGGTGAGACGGTTATAGCATATGTTGATTTAATTAGTGGTAAGGCTTATAAGTGTGACGGCGTAAGATATACTGAAACTGAAATGCCGCAATGTGACGATATCACCAATATGCGTGATGTTATGCTCGAGGCAGTAGCATCAGTTGACGAAGCTTTAATGGAAAAATATTTTGGCGGTGAGGAGTTTACCGCTGATGAAATTAAACAAGCACTCAAAAAAGGTATGGTTTCGGGTGATATCTGTCCGGTATTCGGCGGTGTTAACCAAACCGGTGCCGGTGTGGGTATTGCACTTGATATTCTGGCTGACATTGCACCCTCTGCCGTTGACCGTGAATATAAGATTAAAAACGGTGACGCATTGGGAACTGCTAACTGTAATCCGGCGGCACCTGCAGCAGCAGTTGTGTTTAAAACAATTGCCGACCCGTTTGTAGGCAAGCTATCCTACTTCAAGGTAATTAACGGCAGCATTAAGTCTGATGCAAAGCTTGTTAATATGCGTACTGGTGATGAAGAAAAGCTTGGTAAGATTATGTGGCTCAAAGCAGGTAAGCAGGAGGATGCTGACGTTATAAATGCCGGTGATATCGGCTCGGTTGCAAAGCTTGGAAATGTCAAGACAGGTGATACGCTTTGTGCGGCAGGTTCTACCGTTGAAATAGTCAGTGCTGAGTTCCCGAAGGCCTGCTTATCTATGGCAGTTAAGGTGCTTAAAAAGGGTGAGGAGGAAAAGGTTTCCAACGGACTTGCTCGTCTTTGCGAGGAGGACCCGACCTTGAGCTTCGGTACCGATAAGGAAACAAGAGAACTTGTGTTGTCAGGTCTCGGTGAACAGCATTTGGATGTTGTTTCTTCTAAATTAAAAAATAAATTCGGCGTTGAGATTAACCTTGAAACACCTAAGGTTGCTTACCGTGAAACGATACGTAAAAAGGTTAAGGTGCAGGGCAGACATAAGAAGCAGTCAGGTGGACACGGTCAGTTCGGTGACGTTTGGATTGAGTTTGAACCGTGTGATAGCACTGAAATGGTATTTGAGGAAAATGTATTCGGCGGTTCTGTACCCAAGAACTTCTTCCCGGCAGTTGAAGCAGGTCTTCGTGAGTGCGTTAAGAAGGGTACCTTAGCAGGATATCCCGTTGTTGGACTTAAAGCTACCTTGGTTGATGGCTCGTATCATCCGGTTGACTCATCTGAAATGTCCTTTAAAATGGCTGCGGCCGCTGCTTATAAGGCAGGTATTCCGGATGCAAATCCTGTATTGTTGGAGCCTATCGGAACATTAAAGGTTATCGTTCCGGATGATGTTATGGGTGACGTTATCGGTGATATAAATAAGCGTCGCGGCAGAGTTTTGGGTATGAATCCGTGTGATGGCAGAAAGCAGGAAATTTTGGCTGAAGTTCCGTCATCTGAAATGGGTGATTTCCCGACCGCTATGCGTTCAATTGCACAGGGTAGAGCTTCCTTTGAGTTTAATTTTGAACGTTATGAGGAAGCACCTCCGTTTATTGCACAAAAGGTTATTGCCGAAAAAGCGAATAATCAATAGTGATTATTCGCTAATTAACAGCAAGCTTATTTAGTGCAATGCCATAAATTTGTTTGATTTTAATACTTCTTGACCGCACTTTTCTGGTGCGGTCATTTTCTTTTTACATTATAATGTTTTATTTAGTCTTGATTTTGGAGTTGAATTCTGCTATAATCATAGAATATTATGAGTTAATATGCGATAGTGCTGTCGTTTATGATAAAAGTGCGTCAAAAGGGTGGTAAGTGTGGAATATTCTGTTATTACAAGTAAAGAGAATAAGCTGATAAAATCGGTTAAAAAGCTACTTACTTCCGCTAAAGAACGCAAGCAGACCGGCACGTTTGTGCTTGAGGGTCTGCGCCTTTCGGCTGATGCCGCATTAAACGGCTATACTATTGATACACTTATAATTTGTGACAGTATTGATGAGTCGGACAGGCTGAAGGCTTTGATAAAAAGTGCTCAAGTAATTGTTAAAGTGCCGGAAAGTCTTTTCTCGTATATCAGTGATACCGTTTCTCCGCAGGGTGTTATGTGCGTTGTTAAAATGCCTGAGAAAAAGACGGTTGACGATATTGTAAACGGTCGTTATATTGTGCTCGAAAACACTCAAGACCCTGCAAATTTGGGAACAATTGCCCGTACTGCTGAGGCATTTGGAATTTCGGGATTGGTTGTATTAAATAAAAGCTGTGACCCGTTTTCGCCAAAGGCTCAACGTGCAGGGATGGGTGCACTTTTAAGGCTACCTGTAATTTCAGCTGACGATATTTCAAAAACTTTACAAGCTTTTAAGGGTAAAGGATTTAAGTTATTTGCCTCGGTTGTAGGTGATGCTGATTGTGATGTTACAAAAACCGATTTCAGTGGGAACTGTGCAGTGCTTATAGGCAATGAGGCAAACGGCTTAACCGATATTGCAATTAAGCATTGTGACCGTAGAATTACCATCACAATGCAGGGCAGAGCCGAGTCACTTAATGCCGCGGCCGCAGCCTCAGTGATTATGTGGGAAATGACCCGCAGTGAGGTAGAATAATGGGCATAGAATATTGGATTTGGTTGCAGCAGGTTTTAGGTTACGGCAATTCTGCAGTCGGCAGAGTGATTTCGCAATACGGTAATGCCGAAAGTTTCTACAAGGCACCCGACAGCGAGAAAATTGCCCGCTGTCATTTGTCAAAAAATCAAATAGCTAAGCTACATAAGGTTCCTAGAAAAGAAATTGCTAAAATCATTAAAGATTCAAATTCTTTGGGAATAAATATTATTACACCTGAGGATTCAACTTACCCTGAGCGTCTTTTGAATATTCCTGATCCACCTGCAGTTTTGTATGTTAAGGGCTCGAGATACGATTTTAACGGTAACCCGACTGTAGCAATTGTCGGTCCGCGTAAGATTTCGGATTACGGTGCCGGCTGCGGCAGGGTTATTGCAAATACCTTGGCTGCTTGTGGATTTACTGTTGTTTCAGGTGGCGCCGTCGGCGGTGACAGTGCGGCTCATAACGGTGCAATTGAAGCAGGAGGCTATACAATCGGTGTTTTAGGTTGTGGAATTGAGGCAGACTATTTAAAGGTAAATGCTAAGCTTCGTGAGACAATTACAAATTACGGTTGCCTAGTGTCAGAGTATCCGCCGTTTTGCGGTGCTACCAGGGGCTCATTTCCTCAAAGAAACCGTATAATGTCGGGTCTTTCTAATGGAATTGTGGTCTTGGAGGGCAGTATTAAAAGCGGCACCTTGATTACAGCGCGTCACGCGGCAGAGCAAGGCAGAGATGTTTTTGTAATACCGGGAAGTCCTACCTTACCTCAGTATGAAGGCTCCAACCGTTTGATTGCTGACGGTGCAAGACCGCTTTTAAATGTTAACGATATTATCAATGAATACCGTTACATTTATCCGGATAAAATACATTCGCCTGTACGTAAAACTCCGGTTAATATTTCTGTAAAGCCACAGCTTGAAGAAGGAAAAGAAGACGTAATTACCGAAACTGTAGGGCCCGGTGAGCAAAGGGTTTGTGCAAAGCTCGATAAGGCTATGTTAAGTGATGATGCCATTGAGGTATTAAAGGTGTTTGAAGCATTTTCAGATTGTTTCACATCGGATGATGCTATTGAAAATTCACAACTTTCGGCAGGTACTGTTTTAGGCGCAGTGACTGAGCTTGAAATTTGCGGTTTTATTGAGGCATTACCCGGCGGTAGATACCGCTTAAAATAGTAAAATTAAATTTTTAATATACACGAAAGAGTGATTTTTTTGTCCAAGCTAGTTATTTTAGAGTCTCCGTCAAAGGCAAAAACCGTTCAGAAGTATTTAGGTTCGGAGTTTGAGGTTGTCGGTTGTACCGGCCATGTAAGAGATTTACCAAAGTCATCAATGGGTATTGATATTGAACACGATTTTAAACCTAAATATCAAAATCTCGCAAATAAAAAGGATATTATAAAAAAGCTAAAGGATTTAGCGTCTAACAGCGAGTTTGTGTATCTCGCAACTGACCCGGACCGTGAGGGTGAGGCTATTTCCTGGCATTTAGCACATGTTTTGGGTCTTGATTTAGCTGAGGAAAACCGTGTCGTTTTTAATGAAATCACAAAATCCGGCGTTACAGCAGGTATGAGTAATCCTCGCCGTGTTGATATTGACCTTGTTGATGCTCAGCAGGCTCGACGTGTTTTAGACCGACTTGTAGGTTATAAGATAAGCCCCTTTTTATGGAAAAAGGTTAAGAGAGGCTTATCTGCCGGACGTGTTCAGTCGGTAGCACTTCGTTTAATAGTTGACCGTGAAAAGGAAATCAGGGCCTTTATTCCTGAGGAATATTGGACTATCGACGCTAAGCTGGTTAAGGACAGAAAGAAGTTTGTTGCTAAGCTTTACGGCACTGCCGACGGTAAAAAGATTGAAATACCGAATGAAGCTGTGGCAACCGAAATATTAGATAAGGTTATGGCAGGAGAGTTTACCGTTACCAATGTCAAAAACGGAACCAGAACAAAGCAGCCTGCTCCTCCCTTTAATACATCTACAATGCAGCAGGAGGCTTCACGCCGTTTAGGCTATGACGGTAAACGTACAATGCGTATCGCTCAGCAGCTTTATGAGGGTGTTGAAATTGAAGCAAAAGGCAGCATTGGTCTTATTACCTATATGAGAACCGACTCACTTCGTATTTCTGAGGAGGCACGTGCCGCTACTAAGGAATTCATTGAAAACCGTTTCGGCAGCCAGTATAATCCTTCAAAGCCTCGCTATTTTAAGGCTAAAAAGGGCACTCAAGATGCTCACGAGGCAATCAGACCTACTTCGGTTGATATTACTCCCGAGTCGGTTAAATCCTCCCTTACTGCAGAGCAGTATAAGCTTTATAAGCTTGTTTGGGAGCGCTTTGTTGCTTCCTTAATGTCTGCCTGCTTGCAGGAAACTGTTTCGGTTGATATCCAAAATAACGGTTATCTATTTAAGTCAAGCGGATACAAAGTGAAGTTTGACGGCTATACAGCGCTTTACACCGAGTCACACGATGAAGAGGAGGAAAACAGTGCAATTCCGAAGCTTTCAGTCGGTGATGTATTAAAGACTGACGGTGTTAACGGAGTTAAAAGTGAGCAGCACTTTACTCAGCCGCCTGTACGCTATAACTATGCAACCTTAACTAAGGCTCTGGATGAAAACGGTATCGGACGTCCTGCTACTTATGCTCCGATAGTATCCAATATTGAACAGCGTGATTATGTAACTAAAATCAGTAAGGCCTATGCACCTACCGCTTTAGGTGAGGCAGTTACCGATATTATGTGTGAGCATTTTCCGAAGATTGTTGATATTAAGTTTACTGCCGGTATGGAAGAGGAGCTTGACTTAATTGGTGACGGCTCTTTGGAATGGGTTGAAACAATAAGAAAATTCTATGACGGCTTGGCAAAAACATTAAAGACTGCCGAAAAAGATATGGACGGACAGCGAGTTAAGGTCCCTGATGAGGAAACCGATGTGATTTGTGAGCTTTGCGGCAGAAAAATGGTCGTTAAAAATGGTCGATTCGGTAAGTTTTTAGCTTGTCCCGGTTATCCTGAATGTAAAAATACAAAGCCTTTAACCGGCGATGTCAAGGGCTCTTGTCCTGTCTGTGACAGTAAGCTTGTTCAAAGAAGCACTAAAAAGGGTAAAAAGTTTTACGGCTGCGGCAGCTTTCCAAGTTGTAAGTTTATGACATGGGATGAGCCGACCGCTGATAGTTGTCCTATGTGCGGAAAGACCCTATTTAAGGGTAAGGGTAAGCTGCACTGTATGACTGAAAATTGCGGTTTCGAAAAGGCGGTTACCCGCAAGAAATCTACTAAAACTGTGGAAGAAGTAAATGAAGATTAAGGTATTAGGTGCCGGTTTAGCAGGTACAGAGGCGGCATATTTTCTGGCAAATCTCGGTTTAGAGGTTGAACTTTTTGAAATGAAGCCGCAAAAATTTTCACCGGCACACAAATCAGAAGGCTTTGCTGAGCTTATTTGCTCAAATTCCCTTAAAGCCAAACGGCTGAATTCGGCTGCAGGTCTTTTAAAATGGGAAATGTCCTGTCTTGGCTCACTGTGTGTTGAGGCAGCTTTAAAGTGTCAGGTACCGGCAGGCGGTGCCTTGGCGGTTGACCGTGATTTGTTTTCAGCGTATATAACAGAAAAAATCAAAGGTCATCCTAATATTATAGTAAAACATCAAGAGGTTGCGGATATTAACCCTGATGAATATACAATCGTTGCAACCGGACCGTTAACCGACGGCAGGCTCTATGAAAGTATTAAAAATTTATGCTCTGAGGATTATCTTAACTTTTTTGATGCGGCGGCTCCTATTGTAACGGCTGACAGTATTGATTATTCTAAAGTTTTTTCAGAAAGCCGTTACGGTAAGGGTGGAGATGACTACATAAACTGCCCGTTTAATAAGGCTGAATATGAGCAGTTCTATGAAGCCTTAATTTCGGCTAAGAGAGCTATTTTACACGATGCCGATAATCCCTTAAAGGTTTACGAGGGATGTATGCCTATTGAGGTTTTGGCTACAAGAGGTAAGGATGCAATGCGTTTCGGACCCTTAAAGCCTGTCGGACTTCGTGACCCGAATACAGGTCACAGACCTTGGGCGGTCGTTCAACTGAGAAAAGAAAACTCAAAAGGTACAATGCTTAATTTGGTCGGCTTTCAAACAAACTTGAAATTCGGTGAACAGAAAAGGGTTTTCGGTATGATACCGGGACTCGAAAGTGCTGAATTCGTTCGTTACGGCGTAATGCATAGGAACTCTTTTTTAAACTCACCTAAGGTGCTGAATAAGGATTTTTCTATGAAAAAATATCCAAAGGTCAGCTTTGCCGGACAAATCAGCGGTGTTGAAGGCTATATGGAATCAGCCGCTTCGGGAATTATGGCTGCTTATCATTTAGCAGCTGATTTAGGCTTAAAAACCAAGGTTGATTTTCCTGAATATACTATGCTTGGTGCACTGTCGGGATATATTAGTGATGAAACAGTTAAAGATTTTCAGCCTATGGGTGCTAATTTCGGTGTTTTACCGCCGTTGGATGAGCATATAAGAGACAAACAAAAGCGTTATGCCGAGCTTTTCTACCGTTCGGCAAATTGGTTTAAATGTAACGGTTTTTGCGAATCAGTACCGACCGTTGAAATTGAGGAAAAATCCTAATGATGAGGAGATAAGTATGAAAATTGCAGTTGACGCATTTGGCGGAGATAATGCACCTTTAGAGGTAATAAAGGGTGCTGTAGACGCTAAAAAGGAATACGGTGTTGAGATTTTATTAACAGGAAACGAGAATGTAATAAGGTCAGTTGCCGCCGAAAATAATATTGATATAATTGGTGTTGAGATTGAGCATACCGAAGAAATCTTTGATATGCATGACCAACCAACCGATATCGTTCGTTCTAAGAAAAATACCTCTTTAGGACTAGCTCTTCAGCTTGTCGCACAAGGTAAGGCTGATGCATTTGTATCCGCAGGAAGTACCGGTGCTGTTGTTGCTGGTGCAACCTTTATCGTTAAAAGAATAAAGGGTGTAAAGCGTCCGGCGTTGGGTACTGTTTTGCCGTCGAGAACCAAAAGGTTTATTTTAATGGACTGCGGTGCTAATGCCGAGTGCAGACCTGAAATGCTGCAGCAGTTTGGTATAATGGCATCACTTTATATGCAAAATGTAGAGGGTGTCGAAAATCCTGAGGTAGGTCTTCTTAATATAGGAACCGAGGATACTAAGGGTACACCGTTACAGCTTGAGGCTTATAAGCTTTTAAAGGAAAGTCCTGTAAATTTCGTCGGTAATATTGAGTCACGTGAGATGCCGGCAGGCATTTGCGACTGTATTATTGCTGACGGTTTTACCGGAAATATAGCCTTAAAGCTTTATGAGGGTGTTGCAATGAACCTTATGAAGCTGATTAAGGGAGTGTTTACAACCAATTTTAAGACTAAAATCTCTTATTTACTTGCTAAAAAGCAGATGAAGGGTCTTAAAAAATTTGCTGACTACGGTGATATAGGCGGAGCACCTTTGTTAGGTGTACAGAAGCCCGTTATCAAGGCTCATGGCGGCTCAAATGCCAAGGCAATTAAAAATGCAATCCGTCAGGCCAAACTATGTGTTGAAAATGATGTTGTTAATAAAATTTCTGCTGATTTGAGTAGCATTAAGCTGACTAAAACAGAGGAATAAGGTGTTAAAATGAAAGAACTTGAGCAGATTATCGGCTATGAATTTAAGGATAAATCCTTAATGCTGAGAGCTTTGTCGCATACCTCGTATATCAACGAGGTTAAGAGTATTCCCGAATCTAATGAAAGACTTGAGTTTTTGGGTGACTCAGTGTTATCGATTATCGTATCGGAATATATTTTTCGCAATTTTAAACAGTACCCTGAGGGTGAACTGACCAAGCTTCGTGCATCTTTGGTATGTGAAAAATCACTTGCCGCCTTTGCAAGAGAGCTTGAGCTTGGTAAGTTTCTGTTTTTGGGTAAGGGAGAACAGCAAAACGGCGGAAGAGAGCGTCCGTCAATTTTAGCTGATGCCTTTGAGGCCTTACTAGCTGCTATGTACCTTGACGGCGGTATTGAGATAGCACGTGCACACGTTATGCGCTTTGTTAAGGATGAAATCAAGCATCATACTGTTGAAGATGCCTTTCACGACTATAAAACTCAGCTGCAGGAGATTATTCAAAAGAATCCCGGTGAAGAGTTGAGTTATGCTTTAGTCAGTGAAGAGGGACCCGACCACGATAAAAGCTTTACCGTTGAGGTGAGACTTAATTCCAATGCAATCGGTCAAGGCGTAGGACACAGTAAAAAGCAGGCTGAACAGTCAGCTGCTAAAAAGGCACTTGAATTAATGGGAATAGATATATGAGCCACTCAAATATTTCGATTTTTGTGCCTCATTTAGGTTGCCCAAATAGGTGTAGCTTTTGTGACCAAAATATTATTTCGGGAGCCGAAAAGTCACCAAAAACCGAAGATATCAATAAGGCAGTTTTAACCGCCAAAGCATCACTAAATTATAATTCAGCTACTACAGAGTTAGCTTTTTTTGGAGGCAGCTTTACTGCTATCGACCGAGAATATATGGTTGAGCTTTTATCTGACGCTAAACGGTTTGTTGATGCAGGTGATATTTCAGGAATTCGTATTTCAACCCGTCCTGATTGTATTGATGAAGATGTATTGCAGTTATTAAAACAATATGGCGTTAAGGCGATTGAGCTTGGTGCACAGAGCATGTCAGACGAGGTTTTAAAAGCTAACAATCGCGGCCATAGGGCAGTAGATGTAATAAATGCTTCAAGTCTTATAAAGTCATACGGTTTTCAGCTTGGACTTCAAATGATGACAGGTCTTTATAAAAGTACATATGAGGTTGATAAGTTTACTGCAAAAGAAATTGTATTGCTAAAGCCTGATACTGTGAGAATTTACCCAACAATAACACTTTTCGGAACAAAGCTTGAGGCTTTGGTGAAGTCAGGTGAATATATACCGCCCTCACTGTATGAAACGGTTGATTTGTGTGCCGAATTGTTAGATTTGTTCGAATTAAACGAAATCAAGGTTATAAGAACCGGTCTGCATACTATTGATGAAAGCAGATATGTGGCAGGTCCTTGGCATCCGGCTTTTCGCGAGCTTTGCGATTCAAAAAGGTACCTGAATAAAATAATAGAAATTCTGCCTGAAAAGGGTGAATATATACTGTCGGTTAACCCCAAAGAAATTTCAAAGGCTACCGGCAATAAAAAAGCTAATATTATAAAGCTTAAAGACTTAGGTTATAAAGTAAGTGTCAAGGGTGATGGCTCCCTGGAGCCGTTGCAGGTGACATTTGAAAGGATGAATAACAGTTGTTTTTAAAGTCGATAGAAATTCAAGGTTTTAAATCCTTTGCCGACAAAACAGTTTTGAAGTTCGGTAAGGGCGTAACCGCCGTTGTTGGACCTAACGGTAGCGGTAAAAGTAATATTTCGGATGCCGTGCGTTGGGTTTTGGGCGAGCAATCGACTAAAAATTTACGTGGACAGTCTATGGAGGACGTTATTTTCAGCGGTACTGCTGACCGCCGTCCTCACGGCTTTGCCGAAGTTACCTTGGTTATGGATAATAAGGACCGTAGCCTAAACTTTGACAATGACGAGGTTGCAGTAACCCGACGTTACTACCGTTCGCATGAAAGTGAGTACCTTATAAACAAGGCGGTAGTACGCTTAAAGGACGTTCACGAGCTGTTTATGGATACCGGCTTAGGCCGTGACGGTTACTCTATGATAGGTCAGGGTAAAATTGACACAATTGTCCGTTCAAAGTCGGATGAACGCCGTGACATTTTCGAAGAGGCAAGCGGTATTTCACGTTACCGTTACCGTAAGATTGAGGCAGAAAGAAAGCTTGCCTCAGCAGACGATAATATGCTTCGCTTAAAAGATATTTTTGCGGAATTAGAGGGCAGAGTTGGACCTTTAGAGGAGCAGAGTAAAAAGGCTGAAAGGTTTATCGAACTAGCCGCAGTCCGTAAAAAGCTTGAGATTGGATTGTGGTTACATTCACTTAATCAGTCGAATGAGCTCTTGAAGTCTCAGGATGAAAAAATAATGGTAGCCAGGGCTCAATATAACGATGTTGAGGGCAAGCTGCAGGATATGGCGGCTGAGATTGAGTCGGGTTCGGAACGATATTCGTCACTTAATGTTCAAATTGACGAAATGCGACGCTTTGTTGCTGAAAAGGAAGAGGAAATTACCCGTATTACCGGTGAAATAAATCTTCATAATGCTGAAATTTCACATAATAATGAAACAGTAGAACGCTTAAAAAATGATATTTCGGAGCTTGAAAATTCAGATACCAAGTCATTATCGGAAATAGAAGAACGTAAGGCAGATATTGAGGTTAAAAGAACTGAAATCGTTAAATTAAATGAGCAGGTTTCGACTTTAGAAACCGAGTTAAACGGTCTTATCAGTAATTCGGAGGTTATTTCCCGTAATATTGAGGATTTGACCTTAAAGCTAAATACTTATTCAACTCAAATTTCCGACCACCGTGTAAAAATGGTTACCGCACAGTCTTCGATTACTGAAATTGAAACTAGAAACGCGGCTATAGATGAGTCCTTGAAAGCAAGACTGCCTGAAAAAGATAGGCTGGAGACTGAGCTTCGGGAATTGGAGGAAATGCTTAAATCTGCAGAGACTACCGCTGATGAGGCGGCTAATGCCTTAAAGGGTAGGGAGCTGATTTTTGATTCCCAAAAGCAAAAACTTGAGGAATATAAGAAGGCACTTGATGATTCTCACTTGGATATTGAGGATAAAAAACGAAGAGTTGCCATTTTGGAAGAGCTTGAACGCAATATGGAGGGTTTGGGTCTTCCGGTCAAGTCGGTAATGCGAGAGGCAGAGCATGGTGTTTTACGCGGTATTCACGGACCTATAAGCAAGCTGATTGAGGTTAAAAAGGAGTATGCCATTGCAATTGAGACAGCATTGGGTGCTTCCTTACAGCATATTGTTGTAGACAGTGAAAATGATGCTAAGCGTGCTATTGAATTTTTAAAAAGTCAGAACAAAGGCAGAGCAACATTTTTACCCATTTCGACTATTAAGGCAAGAAGCTTAGATGAGTCAGGCTTGGATAATTTATTCGGTTATGTCGGTATTGCTTCCGAGCTTTTGGATATTGACAAAAAATATAAAGGTATTATTGATAATATATTAGGCAAAACCGTTGTTGCTGACGATATTGATTCGGCTGTTACCATTGCCAAAAAGCATGGATACCGCTTTAAGGTTGTAACCTTAGACGGTCAGGTTGTCAATGCCGGCGGCTCGTTGACCGGCGGCTCGTTGACTAAAAATTCGGGTATTTTAAGCCGCGGCGGTGAGATTAAAGAGTTAAACAATAAAATTGTTAAGCTTTTAGAAAAGCAGGGATTTTTGACCGATAATTATAATTCGGCTGCGGCTGAGGTTTCTTCTTTAGAGGCTGAGATTGTTAATGCACGTGCTGAGCTTACAACTGCGACAGAGGATAAAATCCGTGTGTCGGGTGAAATTAAGCGTGTAAGTGACCTTTTGACCGAGCATTTAAAGTCGGTTGAGGCTATGAACGGTGAGAAATTCTTGCTTGAAAACAGAGCTAAGGAGCTTAGTGCTATTGTAATTTCCGCAACGGGCGATATTGCCGAGATTGAAAAATTAAAGGCTGATGCTCAAGCTGAGATTGACGGACTTTCTGGCGGTAGAGATACTGTTACCGACCGCAGAGAGCAGCTTTCTGCTTCGATAACCGACCTTAAGATTACTGTTATGCAAACCGAAAAGGATATTGAGGCGGTTGAAGGCTCTATTAAGCTTCTCGAGGAGGCTATGAACTCGAGCGGAAGCCGAGGTGAGCTGTTGCTTAAGGAAATAACCGAGATTATGGCAAAATCTGAGACTGAATTAACAGTCATTAACGACCTTAATGAGCAGATTAATGTCCATAAAGCTCAGATTTTTGACGGTAATGCTAAGGTTAATGAGCTTGTCACCGCAAGGGATAATTATGACCGCGAGTCGAGTGCAATGCGTCAAAGGGAACGTGATATGACCTCTGAGCGTGAGCGCTTAAGCGGTGAGGTTGCCCGACTTGAGGAACGCCGTGAGAATATGCTCAAGGAATATGACGATATCATCAAGCGTTTGTTTGACGAGTATGAGCTGACCAGAACAGAGGCAGAGCAGGTAGCCGAGCCTGTAGAGAATGTCGGTGAAGCTAAACGTGAATTACAGGACGTTAAGGGTAAAATAAAATCGTTAGGTAATGTTAATGTTTCGGCTATTGAAGAATATAAGGAGGTCTATGAGCGTTTTGTCTTTATGAAAGCGCAAATGGACGACCTTGAAAATTCACGTCAGGAATTAAATAAGCTAATCGGTGATCTGACCTCACAGATGAAGGAAAAATTTGCCGAAGGCTTTGAGAAAATTGGTAAAAACTTCACAAAGGTGTTTACCGAGCTTTTCGGCGGCGGTCATGCAGAGCTTGTTTTGACCGATCCTGAAAATGTACTCGAAAGTGGTATTGATATTGTAGCAAAGCTGCCGGGTAAAAATGTACCCAGTCTTGAAGGACTTTCGGGAGGTGAAAAGGCACTTATTGCAATTTCAATTTACTTCTCGATTATGATGGTAAATGCGCCGCCGTTCTGTTTCTTGGATGAGGTTGATACCGCACTTGACGATATTAACGTTGAACGCTTTGCAAATTATATGACCAAGCAAAATTTCGGTACTCAGTTCATCTGCGTAACCCACCGTCGTGGCACAATGGATTCTGCTGATATGCTTTACGGTGTTACAATGCAGGAAAAGGGTGTTACTAAACTTTTGCAGCTTGATGTTGATCAGTTGATTAAAACTTTAAACATTGAAAACAAATAATCTTTCGGAGAAAATTATATGGGATTTTTCAGCAAATTAAGTCAAGGCTTAAAAAAGACAAGGGACTCGATTTCGGGTGCCGTTGGCTCAATGCTTTCGGCTCTAACGAGAATTGATGAGGAGCTTTTTGAGGAGCTTGAGGAGATACTCATAATGAGTGATATCGGAATAGCCACCTCAACAAAAATCTGTGATATTTTGCGTCAAAGGGTTAAGGATGAAAAGGTTAAGGACCCTCAGCTTATAAAGCAAATGCTGGCTGAAACCGTTGCCGAAATGATTGATGGTGATAAAGAATTACACATTTCAACCAAGCCGTCGGTCATATTTGTTATCGGTGTTAACGGTGTCGGTAAAACAAC
>JAEIGA010008494.1_pt1 | contig 15574 bp, 10 predicted proteins | sample 9270691 | NCBI WGS metagenome assembly JAEIGA01 (sample SAMN17057246, study PRJNA624740) | gut metagenome | biome: biome; isolation source: fecal sample | host: Bos grunniens | place: China: Xizang | collected 2019
CTCTACCGAGTCTTCGCCCGTATAGGAGTGGGGCGCACGGAAGAGGGTGACGAGCACCTCGTCGAGCATGGAGCCGTCGGCGGCTATGAGATGGCCAAACACGGCGGTGCGTGCTTTGCGCTCGGTGAGCGGGGCTCCGCCGATGGGGCGGAAGTGCTGGGCGGTGATGCTGATGGCCTCGGGGCCACTGATGCGGATGACGCCGATGGCGCCACCCTGGGCGGTGGCAATGGCGCAGATGGTATCGGTATGGTGAATGGTCATGAATACAACTTCGTTTGTTTACAGAAATCTTACAAACTTACACAAAAAAAATGATAATTGGGGAGTTGTGGCAAAAGAAACGGGATATTTTTTGTATTTTTGTGGCTGTTATACTTACAACGCTTTTGGTAGATGAAGAAAATAATAGTCCTTTCGTTGCTCATGTTCGCTATGACCACGACCTTATGTGGCCAAAACAATGACTACATTGCCTATATTGACAAATACAAGGATATTGCCATCGAGCAGATGCGCAAATACCATATCCCTGCCAGCATCACCCTAGCTCAAGGTTTGCTGGAGTCTGGAGCAGGGAAGAGCGAACTGGCACGGGAATCGAACAATCACTTTGGCATCAAGTGCCACGCATGGGACGGGAAACGCACATACCACGATGACGATGAAGCGGGTGAGTGCTTCCGTGTGTACAAGAGCGTGAAGGACTCGTATGAGGACCACTCGATATTCCTCGCCACGGGAAGCAGATATGCCTTCCTCTTCAAGTTCCCAGTGACGGACTATATCAACTGGGCGCGAGGACTCAAGCGAGCAGGCTATGCCACAAGTCCCACCTATGCCGACAAGCTCATCGAGATCATCGAGCGATACAATCTGTCTCAATTTGACCGTGAGCAAGGAAACAAGTCACGCTACCTCGGGCCACACACACCATACATCGCCAACGACATCGTGTACATCGTAGCCCGACAAGGAGACACGATGCAGAGCATCGCAGATGAATTTGGCATACCGAAGCGCAAGCTCATCAGCTACAACGACCGCTACAAGGGATATGTCCCCGAGAAGGGCGACATCATCTATCTCGGACGGAAACATCGCAGGGCACAGAAACCCTACACCCAGCACACCGTGGGCGATGGAGAGAGCATGTATATGATATCACAAAAGTATGGAGTGCGCCTCAACTCGCTATATAGGATGAACAAGGCCACGCCTGACACCTATGCCCCCATGGTAGGCGATGTAGTGAGACTGAGATAAATAGGGCTTATGGCACAAGGTCACCGCTTATACTACGACTTTGCCTCGTTCCTCTCACAATACTTTGAGGGCAAGGTGCAGAAGATATCTATCCACGCAGGATTCACGTGTCCCAACCGTGATGGCACTAAAGGCACGGGAGGATGCACCTACTGCAACAACCAAACCTTCAACCCCGAGTACTGTGACCCTCACCTTGGCATACGCAGACAACTGGAGGATGGCATAGCCTTCTTTGCACGCAAATACCCTGCGATGCGCTACCTTGCCTATTTCCAAGCCTACACCAACACGTACGGAGAGCTAGAAACGCTGAAGGCGATGTATGATGAAGCGCTCTCGGTGGAGGGGGTGGTGGGACTAGTCATCGGCACACGCCCCGACTGCATGCCTCCTACCCTACTCGACCACATCGAGCAACTGAGCCGCAAGACCTTCGTGATGGTGGAATACGGTATTGAGAGTGCCAATGACAACACGCTGCTACGCATCAATCGCGGACACGATTTTGCAACCGCCGTCGATGCCATACATAGAACCCATGAGCGGGGTATCCTCGTGGGCGGACATCTCATCTTGGGATTGCCGGGCGAGGATCATGATGAGCTGATGAGACAAGCCGACGCCATCGCTAAGCTACCTCTCGACATGGTGAAGCTACACCAACTACAACTGATTCGTGGCACCCGTATGGCTCGCGAGTATGAGCAATGTCCCGAGGACTTCCACCTGTACACGGTGGACGAATACATCGACCTAGCCATTGACTACATAGAGCGCTTGCCCGAGACGATGGTGGTGGAGCGATTCATCTCCCAGTCGCCTCGCTCACTGCTCATTGCTCCCGATTGGGGGATGAAGAACTACCAGTTTGTGGATCGTCTGCGCCGTCGCATGCTGGAGCGTGACACCTGGCAAGGAAGACAATACTAGGATACAGAGGACATCACTCCTTCCTGTTTACCTATCGCTCAAAATCAGAAAGAAGGCTGCTCCCAGAGGGGAACAGCCTTCTTTGTTTTAACAATCTTTATTTTTTTGGGGGGGCAGAGTCAATTACTCTACGCCTACCATGGACACCTCAATCTTGTTGCCCTGCTTGAGGAGGCTCTTGGCGAACTTCTTCAAGTCGGCAGGAGTGATGCTGTTAAGGATCTTCTCAAAGTCCTTGTATCCATCAAATCCGTCGATGACATAGTTCTGGATCTGGTTGCCCCAGTATGCATTTTCCTTCTGATTCTCAGCATATTTCTTCAGCATATACTCGCGTACCTTGTCGAGGTCTTGCTGGCGGGGACCCTCTTCGGCAAACTTGTTGAGCAGGTCGATAGCCATGCCTGTGAGCTTTTCGCGCAGCTCGGGAGCAGTCTGGAACATCACGAGAAGGCGAGCCGACTCCTTGGGTACGTTGTTGAGTGTGCCGCTAGTACCTACACCATAGGTGCCACCCTCCTTCTCACGAATCTCCTCGGTGTAGATGATGTCAAGGATCTGCTTGGTGAGGCTCATCATGAGGTTGTTCTTGAGGTTGTACTTTGCCTTGCCGGTGTATACGAGGTATACGGTAGCTGAGGGTGTCGCCATCTGCTTCTCGAAGATGTTTGTGATGTCACCCTTCTGGATGTCGAGCTTAGCATCAACGTACTTCTCCTTCTTGCCACCTGCGGGCAGACCACCGATATACTTCTCGATGAGAGGAATAGCTACAGCCTCATCGATAGCACCAGTGAAGAAGAATGAGAAGTCGGCAGCATTGGCAAAACGCTCCTTGTAAATCTCGAGGATGCGCTTATCGTCAGTCTTCTCCACGTCAGCCGCCTTCATATTGATAGCACGGGGATGATTGTTGTAGAGGACCTTGGTGAGGGTGTCGCCCAATGCTGACTGGGGATCGAGCTCTTGGTTCTCGAGCATAGCCTTCATCTTGTTCTTATATGAAACGAAGGCCTCATCGTCAAGACGGGGAGCGGTGAACTGAAGGTAGGTGAGCTGCATGAGAGTCTCAAAGTCCTTCGGTGTGCTGTTACCGATGACGCCCTCTCTGTACATGTCAATGTAGGGAGTCACGCTAGCCTTCTTACCAGCGAGCACCTTCTGTAGGTCTGTGGTGTTGAAGCTGCCGATACCATTGTTGTCGATGACGTCTACCACCTGGCTGAGGTTGATGGCTTCGCTTTCATCGTAGAGAGCCTGTCCGCCCTTACTTACTGCGCGCATCATGATCTGGTCAGCCTTGAAGTCGGTCTTCTTGATGTATACGGTAGCGCCGTTTGAGAGGGTGAGCTGTGTGTAGCCGAATGCAGCCTCCTTTGTCTTCACTACCTTGCCGCCTACGGGCTCCTGAGCGAGCAGGGGCTCGTCGGACACCTTGTCGACATAAGCTGTGATATCCTCGGCCGCTACCGACACGAGCAACTGGGCCATCTCCTCCTCGGTGGGATGAACGAGACCCTCCTTCTCGGGGAGCATAGCCATAACAACGAGGTTAGAGTCACTCATGATGCTCTGTATGTAGCCGTTTACCAACTCTACAGGGAGATTGGGGGCGAGCTGATTCATCATAGCATACTCGTTCTCAATGCCGGGGATGGGCTCATTGTCGATAAAGTGACGCACATACTCCTTACAGTAGCGCTGGCTCTTCACCTTGGCGCGCTCGTTGTAGGCACTCTCAAGATTGGTGAGGTACTCGGCACGTGCACGTACATATTCAGATTCGGTGAAGCCATGACGCTGCGCACGCAACATCTCGCGATAGAGCACGGCAGTAGCCTCCTTGACCATTCCCTCCTTGGGGATGATGGCACCATTCACAGCGCCCTTGGTCTTGGCAAGGAAGAACTCACCATCGTTCACCATGCCCTCTACGAAAGGAGCATCGGGGTTCATAGCCAGCTCGGCCATACGTCCGCTCATCATCTGAGCAAACATTGCCTTGGCATAGTCGAAGACGAGATATTGCAGGTCGCCCTTAGCAGCATCGGGGATAGCCTCATGCTTAGCAAAGAGATACACGATACCATACTGCTGCTCCTTGTCCTGAGCCATGGTGATGATGGGTTCCTTGTTGTCTGCAATAGGGTAATAGACACGCTCAGCGGGATTCTCGGGCATGCGAAGGTCTGCAAAGATGCTCTTGATCTTGCCTTCTACCTCGTCCACATTGATGTCACCCACGACAACGATAGCCTGTTGGTCGGGACGATACCACTTCTCGTAGTAGTCGCGTAATGCCTGGTAGGGGAAGTTGTCGATAACCTCCATGGTGCCGATGGGGAAACGGTCTCCATAACGGTTGCCAGGATACATCTCCTTAGCTACCGCCTCCATCATGCGTTGCTGAGCCGTGTTGCGCTGGCGCCACTCCTCATGGATCACGCCACGCTCCTTGTCGATGTCCTCAGCTTCAAGCAAGAGGCCACCTGCCCAGTCGTGGAGGATCCACAAGCATGAGTCTACGGCACCTGCCACGCTCATGGGCACATTGTCAATATTGTATACGGTCTCATCGATAGAGGTGTAGGCATTGAGGTCACCACCAAACTTCACACCGATGCCCTCAAGATACTTGATAACACCATTGCCGGGGAACTTCTCTGTACCATTGAAGCACATGTGCTCCAAGAAGTGAGCCAAACCTCTCTGATTGTCCTCCTCGAGAACTGAGCCCACCTTCTGTGCAATGTAGAAGTTGGCTTGTCCCTCGGGATAGTTGTTTTGACGGATGTAATAGGTAAGTCCGTTGTCAAGTTTTCCGATGCGAACCTGTGGGTCCACAGGGATAGGCGGCATCTGCTGAGCAAATGTCGTCAAGGCGCATGCTACAAACACGAGCATTGCCATGAATCTTTTCATCAGTTTCATTGTCGTTTTGCTTAATAATATGAATAATTCTCTATCTTTTTGACGCAAGATACCAGTAAAAAACTACGTATATCTCGCAAATCTGTGCAAAATTAGCAAAATTTGTATGAAACGAATACGAAATCACGTTTTTTTATTGAAAACACGAGCGGTTTCTTTGTCAAACATTTTGGAAGGCTTGAAAAAAAATTATCAAAGGCTTGAAAAAAATTTATCTAGAGCTCGAAAAAAAATTGTCACAGGCTTGAAAAACGCAAATTAGGGACGCGACGAGTGAAAACTTAGAGCCGAGGTTTGGATATCAAAAATATTACAATTAATTTTACAACATAAAACAAAATTGTATACAAGGAACACGATGAAACGACATATACTTACTGCGCTGATTGCCTCCACGTTCCTGTTCACAGGATGCAATGGATGCTCATCACATAAAGCACAACACCCCGACACGACACAGTTCATCACGACAGAGGGGACAAAGCTGCTCAAGCAGGGAAAGCTCTACCACTTCGTAGGATGCAACATGTGGTATGCCTCCATATTGGGTTCGACGGGAATGGGTGGTGACCGTGAGCGTCTCTGCAGAGAGCTCGACATGCTCAAGGAACTGGGAGTGACCAACGTACGTATACTCTCAGGCCCCGATGCGGGCAGCGACCTCGCCAACCCCGCCAAGCCCTACCTGCAGATTGCCCCAGGAGTGCTCAATGACACCATCCTAGAGGGACTGGACTACACCCTTGCAGAACTTGAGAAACGAGACATGGAGGCCGTCATATACCTCAACAATGCGTGGGACTGGAGCGGAGGATATGGATTCTATCTCAAGGAGTGCGGGTATGGCGACTCGCCCAATGCCAACATCGAAGGAGGATATGACCGTTACGTGGATTACTGCTCCGATTTCTCGCGCGACACAGTGGCACAACAACTCTACTACAGATACATCGAACAAATCGTGTCGCGCCGCAACACCATTACGGGCCGTCCCTATAGCGAAGAGCCCTCCATCATGGCCTGGCAGCTATGCAATGAGCCTCGCCCCTTTGCCAAGGACAACAAGGAGCAATTTGCACAATGGATAGCCCATTCGGCCGCACTCATCAAACAGCTCGACCCCAACCATTTGGTATCAACCGGTAGCGAAGGGAGCGTGGGATGTGAAGGAGACATGGAACTGTTTGAACGCATACATCAGGACCCGAACATCGACTACCTCACCATACACATTTGGCCTGTAAATTGGGGATGGGCCTCGCGCACCACCCCAGACGAAGATATCGAGAAGGCTTGTCATAAGAGCAGCCAATACATTGCCCTACACACCGACATGGCCCTACAACTGGGCAAGCCTATGGTGATTGAGGAATTTGGCTTCTCGCGCCAAGGCAACCAAGCTGGCATAGGTGTCCCGACAGAGAGTCGTGATGCATTCTACCACCATATCTTCGACGAAGTGACACACAGCATCGAGAGTGGCGGCCCCATTGCAGGTAGCAACTTCTGGGGCTGGAGCGGCACAGGACGCCCTAGCGACCGTGAATGGAAGGCGGGAGATGACTACTTGTGTGACCCACCACACGAGCCGCAAGGATGGTACTCTGTGTTTGATTGCGACACTACGACAATAGAAACAATCCGATATGCCGCGGAAAGCATACAGCATACAGCATATCAGCAAGCCTCAATAGCCTCATGCGGAAGATACTGCTCACATTACTACTGATACTGAGTACGCTCAGCACGCAATCGCAACACCTCACGATGAAGGTCAACCCCTTTATCGGGACCACAAACTATGGCACCACACACCCTGGAGCCATCACTCCCAATGGCATGATGTCGGTAGTGCCCTTCAATGTCATGGGATCGGACCTCAACATCTATGACAAAGACTCCCGATGGTGGTCAGCACCGTATGAGTACACCAACAAGTACTTTACAGGCTATGCACACGTGTCGCTGAGCGGTGTAGGATGTCCCGAAGCCTCCTCATTGCTTGTAATGCCCACGGCAGGAGAACTCGATGTGGACTACCTCCACTATGGGACAGAGTATACCGACGAGAAGGCATCGCCAGGATACTACTCCAATCATCTGACCAAGTATGGCATCACAACCGAAGTGACGGCTACCCCACGCTCTTCGTGTGAACGCTACACCTTTCCCAAGGGGAGAGGAAACATCATCCTCAACCTCGGACAAGGACTCACCAACGAATGTGGAGCCATGGTGCGTCGCGTAAGCGACACTGAAATTGAAGGCATGAAGCTGATGGGCACCTTCTGCTACACCACACAGGCGGTGTTTCCCATCTACTTCGTCCTACGCATATCACACCATCCGTCAGTTGCTGGAGCATGGAAATATCAGCCCAAGCTACAAGGCATAGAGGCATCATGGATGCCCGACGATGGCACCTACAAACTCTACGACAACTACCACCGAGAGATAGCAGGAGACAACATCGGCTACTACTTCAGCTTTAAGGATCTCGAAGAAAACGAACAGATCGTCGTACAGATGGGCGTATCGTTCGTATCCATAGAGAATGCCCGCATGAACCTCAATGCCGAACAACAAGACAAGGACTTTGACCGCATACACACCGAGGCAGTTGCCCAATGGGAAAAGGACCTAGGACGCATACGCATCGAAGGGGGCACACCCGACCAACAGACCACATTCTACACCGCCCTGTATCATGCGCTCATACACCCCAGCATCATAAGCGATGTCAACGGACAATATCCCAAGATGGAGAGTGGAGAAACGGGACAGGCCGGCTACACGCGCTACTCGGTGTTCTCCTTGTGGGACACCTACCGTAACCTACATCCCCTGCTTACCCTCGTATACCCAGAACGCCAAAGCGACATGATCCGCACCCTCATAGACATGTACCGCGAGTGGGGATGGCTACCACGCTGGGAACTCTTTGGTCAAGAGACCTACACCATGGAGGGTGACCCCGCGGCCATTGTCATTGCCGATAGCTGGGTGAAGGGTATAAGAGACTTCGACATCAATACTGCGTACGAAGCTATGCTCAAATCGGCCACGACCTGCGGAAAGCACAACCCCATACGTCCCGATATAGACCCCTACATCACGCAGGGCTACATCCCTGTCGGATATTTTCAAAACGACCTTTCGGGCGACAACTCCGTATCGCATACCATAGAGTATTGCATGGCCGACTTTGCCATTGCCCAACTTGCCGATTCGTTGGGAGACAGGCAACGTGCAAAAGAGTTTGCCCAACGCGCAAAAAGCTACCGACGCTATTATAATAAGGAATATGGCACACTGCGCCCCATCACTGCGGATGGTGAGTTCTTGAGCGACTTTGACCCTACTACGGGTAAACATTTCGAAAACGTACCTGGATTTCACGAAGGCTCCGCATGGAACTACACCTTTGCCACACCCCACGACATCGACGGACTCTGCCATCTCATGGGAGGCAAGAGACGCTTCGTCTGCACACTCCAAGAGGTCTTTGACAAGGAGCACTACGACCCGACCAACGAGCCGGACCTAGTGTACCCCTATCTATTCAGTCGGTTCAAAGGAGAGGAGTGGCGTACACAACGCGAGGTGTCGCGCCTACTCGACAAGCATTACCTCAACGCGCCACACGGCATCCCAGGCAATGATGACACAGGGACCATGTCGGCATGGGCCGTATTCTCAATGATGGGCATCTACCCTGATTGTCCTGCGACACCTTACTACACCATTACCACACCCCAGTTCGACAAAGTGAGCATCGCTACCCAACAAGGACACACCACGCTCATCACTCATCGCCCCGACAGTAATAGCCACTATATTGATCATATCAGCCTCAACGGGAAGAGGTGCGAATACCGCATCACCCACCATGACCTAATGGGTAGCACGATCAAGATAACAACGAAAAAACTAGAATAGAAAGAGACAAAGCATGATACAGAAAATCTTTTCATACACCATATCCATACTGCTCGTCCTGCTATGTAGCTGCAACAAGCATACAAGCCAAGAGAGTCTCACCCACTATGTAGATCCACTCATCGGCAGCGGAGGACACGGGCATGTATTCGTAGGAGCTAACGTTCCTTTCGGAATGGTACAACTGGGTCCTACAAGCATCAGCCAAGCATGGGATTGGTGTTCGGGGTACCACGAAAGCGAATCCACTGTTATCGGATTCTCCCACACACACCTCAGTGGCACAGGCATAGGTGACATGTTTGACATCACCGTAATGCCCGTAACAGGTGAGCCCACTTATGCACGAGGCAACATCGAAGACCCTCAGAGCGGACTATGGTCCATGGCAGACCGCACACAAGAGATTGCCGAAGCAGGCTACTACTCCGTACCCCTGACACGCTATGGCATACTCGCAGAGCTGACTGCCACACCTCGAGTGGGGATGCATCGATACACATTTCCTCAAGCACGGGATGCAGCCATCATCATTGACCTAGAAAACGGAGGATGCTGGGACCGCACCACAAAGGTCTCCATGCAAGCAGAGGGAAACACACGCATAGTGGGTTACCGCTACTCACGAGGATGGGCTGCAAGCCAACAAGTATATTTTGTGGCCGAATTTTCGAAACCTTTCTCCCACTTCTCCAGACACGGCAAAGAAGACATGTATGGCCGCGTCCACTTCACTACCGAACAGGACGAACAAATACTGATGAAGGTGGCTCTATCAGCCGTAAGCATTGATGGAGCGCGAATGGCTTTGGAGACCGAGTTGCACGGATGGAATTTTGAATCCACGCGTCAAGTAGCACGACAGACATGGGAGAATGAACTGGGACGCATACGTATCAAGACCCCAGACGAAGACACTAAGCACATCTTCTACACGGCCCTATACCACACCATGATGGCTCCAACCCTCTTCAGCGACATAGATGGGCGTTACCGCGGTGCTGATGGGAACATATACCATAGCGACGTTCCCCACTACACCAATTTCTCTCTGTGGGACACCTACCGTGCCAAGCAACCCCTGATGACCATCGTGCAACCCGAGAAAGCAGGACAATTTGTACTGTCAATGCTCGACATATGTGACCAGCAAGGCGACCTTCCCGTATGGCATCTATGGGGAAACGAGACAAACTGTATGGTTGGTGACCCTGCCATCCCCGTCGTTGCAGATGCCATCGTAAAGGACATCAAAGGTTTTGATCGCGAGCGAGCCTTCGCTGCAATCAAGAAGACCGCGAGCAACGAAGAGAGAGGTAAGCAACTACGCAATACCTACGGCTACATCCCATGCAACCTGATGAACGAAGCCATAGCTTTCGACATGGAATATGCTTTGGCCGATGGAGCAGCGGCCAATGCAGCCAAAGCCTTGGGACTAGACGATGATTATGAGCATTTCACTCACAAGAGCCACTCCTATCGCACCTACTTCGACAAGCACTCAGGTTTCATACGTGGTGTCGACGATAAAGGAGCCTTCACCACCCCCTTCAATCCCTACTATGTAGCTCACCGCGCCAATGACTATTGTGAGGGAAATGCCTGGCAATACACTTGGCTCGTACCTCACGACATAGAGTCGTATGCACTAATGTTTGAAAGCAAAGAGGAGTGCCTGACTCGCCTCGACTCCCTCTTTCTTGCACCGTCAACCATTGAGGGCACCCCCTCTCCTGACATATCAGGCATGATTGGCCAATTTGCACATGGCAATGAGCCCAGCCACCACATACCGTATCTATTTTCCATATTAGGACACCCACATAAGACAGCAGATCGTGTACGAGAAATCATGCAGACACAATATCATCATGCCAAAGATGGCCTTTCAGGCAACGAAGATATGGGACAGATGTCTGCATGGTACATACTCTCCGCCCTAGGCTTCTACGAAGTAGAGCCCGCAAGTGGACGATATTGGTTTGGCTCACCTCTCATTGATCGCGCAGAACTAATGGTCGAAGGCGGAACCTTCACAATAGAGGTTGTAGGAAATAGCGATACTCATCCCTATATCAAGAGCATCAAGCTCAACGGTGAACCCTATACCCTACCCTATATCACGCATGCCGACATTGCCCGAGGGGGTACTATGACCTTTGAGATGACAGGCGATATAGCCCAATAACCTCGACACACCTTCATCAGAAGACAAAGCCACACTCCAACCCTATCCATAACGAAAGAAGCGAGCTGGAATTCATTCCTACTCGCTTCTTTCATTACATTCAGAGGTTTATAAGCATTGTGGCTTATACCACCGTCACTTAATTATTTTCAGGACGAAGCTTGCGCACTACGGCACCTGTCTGCCACATCTCGCTCTCGCGGAGTGCGCGAAGTTCCTCCTCGAGTTTCTCACGATAGTCGGGCTTAGAGTTGCTATCAATAGAAATCTGAGCCTCATTACCAGTCTTCACGCTCTCATAGAGCTGCTCCATGACGGGTTTGATGGCATCATGGAACGGACCCATCCAATCGAGCGCACCACGCTGTGCTGTGGTAGAGCAATTGGCATACATCCAGTCCATACCATTTTTAGCAAAGAGAGGCATGAGCGATTGTGTGAGCTCTTCGACAGTCTCGTTGAAGGCCTCAGAAGGTGTGTGTCCATTCTCGCGAAGCACCTCATACTGAGCAAGCAATAAGCCTTGTATAGCACCCATGAGTGAACCGCGCTCACCAGTAAGGTCTGAGTATACCTCGCGCTTAAAGGTGGTCTCAAACAAATAACCAGAGCCGACACCAATACCGAGTGCGATGCAGCGCTCAAATGCACGACCTGTAGCATCCTGGAAGATAGCATATGATGAATTCAAGCCACGGCCCTCGAGGAACATGGTGCGGAGGGATGTACCAGAACCCTTAGGTGCAATGAGGATAACATCCACATCTGCGGGAGGGATGATACCTGTACGCTCCTTATAGGTAACAGCAAAGCCGTGTGAGAAGTAGAGTGCCTTGCCTGGTGTGAGGTGCTTCTTGATGGTAGGCCAGCAAGCAATCTGAGCTGCATCAGAGAGCAATACCTGAATGATGGTAGCTCGTTCACATGCTTCCTCGATGCTGAAGAGTGTCTCACCGGGCACCCACCCATCAGCTACAGCCTTATCATATGTCTTACCTTCGCGCTGACCCACGATTACATTGAATCCATTGTCACGAAGGTTCAGTGATTGTCCAGGACCCTGCACACCATAGCCGATAACGGCAATAGTCTCATTCTTCAACACCTCGCGAGCTTTCTCCAAGGGGAATTCATCTCTGGTAACTACGGTTTCTTCAACACCGCCAAAATTCATTTTAGCCATAATCTTTTCGTTTTAAGTTTATGAGTTTTATTCGTTTTTTAGTTTCTCCAAGTATTCGTTGACATGCTCCGCAGTGTCTCTCGTAACTGCTATTCGACCAGAACTTACGTATTGCAACACACAATCGAAGGCATCCAACTCTGTTCGCAGAGCGATAATCTCGTCAGTCACTCCCGTTTTCTCGACGACGGCATACACGGGGTTGGCCTCCATAATGCGTGCTCCGTAGCGACGTATCGTCTTTGAAATGAGCGAGTTTTCGAGCAACTTCGGTGTAGAGACCTTGAGCAGCGCCACCTCGAGCATAAAGATTTCGTTGTCGAGGAAATAATGTGCATGAAGCACGTCGACCTTCTTCTCTATTTGCTTGGTCACCTTTATCATGGTGTCCTCATCGCTCCACGTAGTTATGGTGTATCGATGCACCCCCTTGATAGCCGATGCCGAAGCATTGAGACTCTCAATGTTGAGCTGACGACGCGTAAAAACAGCGGTAATCTGATTAAGCAGACCCGCAATGTTCTCCGAATGCACAATAAGAGTATATAATTTCTTCTCCATATCTTTTTACCTTAACCTATACCCTTGTTCAAGAATTTTTCTTTTTGAACAAAAGAGTTCGCAAATGTATATATAAAATCCCGTTAATACTAATAAAATATAATCTTTTTTCGCAAAATTACATAAATTTGCAATCAAGATTATTTCCTCCTTCAACACACCCCTACAGATAAAAGCGGCGAGGGTGTATCCTCAATAGCAGGACACACCCTCGTAAACGGCACCTATGTATGGTATGGAGCCTATTCCATGTAGATCGTGATACCACCACTCAGCTGGAGCAATGATATTTCACATAGCTTCGTGTTGTACTCAGCTACAAGAATGCGTTCCTCGGCATCGAGAAGACTCTTCTGTGCTTCACGCATCTCGATACCTGACAGATCACCCAATAGATAGCGTTCGTGAGCAATGTCGTAATTCTCTCGGGCAGCAATTACATTTTCCTTTTCGAGAGCGAGCAGCATACGGTTATTCTCATAGGCCTGCCACAAGTCTGCAAGGTCTGTATAGAGTGAGAGAGTGAGGTCATACTGCTCCAGTTCGGCATTCTTCACAGCAATACGTGCATTGCGTTGCTCGCTGCGACGTTTGCCATCGTAGAGGTTGAAACCCACGGTAAGACCTACATCACCACCCCACTGGTTACGTCGGAGAGTTCCCCCAGCTCCATAGTTATTGGTACGGTAGCCATAACCTCCGTTGACCTTGACATAAGGATAGTTGCGAGAGAGCGCACTGCGTAGGTCTATATCTGCAATATTACGATTGTGCTCAGCAATGACCATCGAAGCACAGTGACTTGTCTTCGTCCACAAACTATCAAAGGTAGGGAGTGTGAGCAGCTGTATGTCGTCCTCGGCAGCGGTGAAGTTGACATCCAGACTATCCTGAGCCATGAGTTCATGGAGGCGGATGCGAGAAGAGGCCAACAGTTCGCGTTGCTTGAGACACTGAGCACTATCGGCATTAAAGTCGACACGAGCCTGCAGTAGGTCAAGACGCGAGAGCGAGCCGATCATCCAACGTTCATACACAATACGGAGACGCTCACGCGAAAGTTCTACAGCAGAGACATAGTTATCCAGACGTTGACGTTGCTGAACGAAATTGTAGTATTCGGCAGCGAGGGCAGCCATGTAATCGATGACGGCACGACGTGTCTGAGCAGCCGATATGAGTTCTAACTCACGCAAACGGTCATAGTTGCCTATGGTCTTGAAGCCATCGAAGAGGGTCCATGACAAATCGATACCCGCATCGAAACCATCGTCGTAGACACCACGACTCTTCACCACATCTCCCTCGCGAGGCGTGGTATTGTTACCATAAGCAGAGCCAGAATAGCCAGCCGAGAGGCTCACCGAGGGAAGCAGTCCTGCATTCTCCATCGTAGCATTATTGGCCGCCATCTGTTCCTCGTTGCGGACGATGCGGAGCGAATAGTTCTTGCTCAATCCTTTTTCCAGACACTCCTTCAGGGTCTGTGGACGAACCTCTTTCGAGGTCTGTAGGGTTTCACTGTGCAAGGTGGAAAGAATAGAAGTCGTATCATTCTTCTCTGCGGCAAACGCGGGCATGGCAAACAATGCAACCGCTATATATATATAAAGGTGTTTCATTGCTGTTCCTCCTCTTTTGAAAGGTCAGTAGAGATGTAACTATAGATGGCGGGCACCACATACATGGTCATGATGGTCGAGATGAGCATACCGCCCACAACGGCTGTACCCATGGCAATACGTCCATTGGCACCCTCGCCCGTAGCAAACATCAGGGGCAACAAACCGAGCATAGTAGAGGTACTGGTCATCAAGATAGGACGCAAGCGCTGCACTGAGGCTTCGCGGATGGCGGTCATCTTGTCCTCGCCACTCTTCTGACGCTGGTTGGCAAACTCCACGATGAGGATACCATTCTTGGCCACGAGGCCCACGAGCATAATCATACCAATCTCGGAGTAGATATTCATCGTCTGCTCACCCACGAGCATGAAGATGAGGGCACCGAAGATGGCCAAGGGGATGGTAATCATGATGATGATGGGATCCTTGAAGCTCTCGAACTGGGCTGCCAAGATGAGGTAGATGAGCAGGAGGGCCAAACCGAAGGCGAAGAAGAGGCTCGATGAGCTCTCGCGGAACTCTTTGGACTCACCCGACAGGGCGGTGCGGAAGGTGTCGTCGAGTACCTCAGCGGCAATCTTATCCATCTCGTCAAGACCATCACCGATGGTCTTACCCTCGGCCAAACCAGCCGAGATGGTGGCGGCCACGAAGCGGTTGTAGCGATAGAGCTTGGGAGGCGCGATACCCTCAACGAGTTCCACGAGGTTGTCCATCTGTATCATCTCGCCCGTAGCGCTGCGCATATAGATAGACTTGAGGTTCGATGGTGCGTTGCGCTGCTGACGATTGATCTCGCCTACAATCTCATACTGCTTTCCGTTGAGGTAGAGGTAACCCATACGCTGACCACTGAGACCATACTGGAGGGTCTGCGCGATGTCGCGGGTATGAACACCCATGAGGTTAGCCTTCTCGCGGTTAATCTCGATACGCACCTCGGGC
>JAEIGA010008495.1_pt1 | contig 15573 bp, 8 predicted proteins | sample 9270691 | NCBI WGS metagenome assembly JAEIGA01 (sample SAMN17057246, study PRJNA624740) | gut metagenome | biome: biome; isolation source: fecal sample | host: Bos grunniens | place: China: Xizang | collected 2019
GAGTTTGGTTTCCAAACAGAATTCGTTTCTGCTGATGTGGTAAATGCTATTCAAGAAGAGGAAGATAGTGAAGAAGACCTCCTCCCACGTCCACCGATTGTAACAGTAATGGGTCACGTTGACCATGGTAAAACTTCGTTGCTCGACTATATTCGTAAATCTAATGTTATTGCAGGTGAAGCTGGTGGTATCACTCAACATATTGGTGCTTACAACGTAACACTCGAAGATGGTCGTCATATCACATTCCTCGATACTCCTGGTCACGAGGCGTTTACAGCGATGCGTGCACGTGGTGCTCAAGTTACCGATATTGCGATTATTATTGTTGCAGCCGACGACAATGTCATGCCACAAACAGTTGAAGCTATCAACCACGCATCAGCAGCAGGTGTACCTATCGTATTTGCTATCAACAAAGTAGATAAACCAAGTGCTAATCCTGATAAGATTAAAGAGTCGCTTGCTGCGATGAATTATCTTGTAGAAGAGTGGGGTGGTAAATATCAATCACAAGACATTTCGGCTAAACACGGTATGGGTGTCAACGAGTTGCTTGAAAAAGTATTGCTCGAAGCTGAATTGCTTGACCTTAAAGCAAATCCTAACCGTAAAGCATCGGGTTCGGTTATCGAATCTTCACTTGACAAAGGACGTGGTTATGTGGCAACTGTGCTCGTAAACAATGGTACTTTGCGCGTGGGTGATATTATGCTTGCTGGTACTGCATACGGTCGTGTGAAAGCGATGTTCAACGAACGTAACCAACGTATTAAAGAGGCTGGCCCTGCTGAACCAGTTATCGTATTGGGTCTTAATGGTGCGCCTCAAGCTGGTGATAACTTCAATATCTTCGACCAAGACCACGAAGCTCGTGATATTGCTAACAAACGTGAACAATTAGCTCGTGAACAAGGACTTCGTACTTCTAAACACCTTACTCTCGAAGAGATTGGTCGTCGTATTGCTCTTGGCAACTTCCAAGAACTCAATCTTATCGTTAAAGGTGACGTGGATGGTTCTATTGAGGCATTGTCAGACTCGTTGTTGAAACTCTCTACAGAAGAAATTCAAGTTAACGTAATCCATAAGGCTGTAGGTCAAATCTCTGAAAGCGACGTTATGTTGGCTACTGCGTCTAATGCGATTATCGTAGGTTTCCAAGTGCGTCCTTCTATGGAAGCTCGTAAATTGGCTGAAAAAGAAGAAGTTGATATTCGTCTCTACTCAATTATTTACGACGCAATCGAAGAGCTTAAATCTGCAATGGAAGGTATGTTGGCTCCAGATATTAAAGAAGAAATCACTGCTACACTCGAAATCCGTGAGACATTTAAAATTACAAAAGTGGGTACAATTGCCGGATGTATGGTTAAAGAAGGTAAAATCAAACGTGGCAATAAAGTACGTCTCATTCGCGATGGTATCGTGATTTATACAGGCGAACTTGCATCTCTCAAACGTATGAAAGATGATGTGAAAGAGGTAAATTCAGGTTACGAATGTGGTCTTAATATCGCTAACTACAACGACATTCGCATCGGTGATATCATCGAAGCATTTGAAGAAGTAGAAGTTAAAAAGACACTTTAATTAGACAAAAGATAATAGACACGAGATATAAGGCATATTTGTCTTGTGTCTCGTGTCTTTTGTATAATTTTCAACTCTCAACTCTCAACTCTTAACATGAACTACTTAGATATAATATTAATTATACCACTTGCTTATGGTCTTGTGCAGGGATTGCGCAAAGGTTTGATAAAAGAGATAGCAGGTTTGCTTGCTATTATTTTAGGTATATATTTAGCACGTTATTTTTCGTTGCCAGTTTCGCAAGCATTGACTGAAATGACAGGTTGGGCATCGAATATTTGTACACCTTTAGCGTATGCTTTAGTGTTTATTGTTGTTTCGTTGTCGATTTCGGCATTGTCTTATATGATTGGTAAGATTATAGGAGCTATAATGTTAGGTTGGCTTAATCGCTTGTTTGGAGCTTTGTTTGGTGTTGTTAAAATAACATTGTTGTTGAGTGTAATACTTAATTTCGTGGCAATAGTGAATCAGTATATGCCTATCAAAGAAAAGTCTATAGTGCAAGAATCGTTGTTGTATTCTCCTATTGAGAATGTAATGGGAACAGTGTTACCCTTATTGAATTTTGAGGATTTTACAACCGCAGTTCGTGAAGGTGTAGTAGAACCCGCAACAAAAGTAATAGAGGAATTATAAGTTGATTTAATAGAAAAGAACACGGAATACCGTGTTCTTTTTTTGTTAATTTAGGTTAAAAGTAGTATTTTGTATTGCATAGTACAAGATAAATATGTAACTTTGCAACGTGAAAGGTTATAATAGGGAACAAGGAATAGGGAGATTTTATATTTTTTGACTTTTGTCTCGTGTCTTTTGTTTAATGTTTAAATTTTGAGTATATGAAAAGAGCAGTTATTATGGGTGCTACATCGGGTTTGGGGCGTGAGATTGCGATGAATCTTGTGCGTGAGGGTTGGATGGTTGGTGTGGCTGGTCGTAGGGTGGAATTGTTGGAGGATTTGCAAAGTGTAATGCAGAGAGAGCAAAATATAATTCCTTCTGCTTTGCTTGCGGACGCTCGAGCCGAGCGTCCCTACAAACAGGGGGACAATATTGAGTCGTTGCGGGTAGAAATAGAGCGGATTGATGTTACGGCAGAGGATGCTGTGGAGGGAGTTGAAAGGTTGGTTAAGAAGTTGGGTGGTATGGATTTGTTTGTGAATGTGGCGGGCGTTGGTTTTCAAAATCCTACGTTGGACCCTGCGATTGAGAAGCGTACGTTTGATGTGAATGGGTATGGGTTTATGCGTATGGTGGATTGGGCGTATAATTATTTTAAAGCAACGAAACAACCCCTCAGTCCTACGGACAGCTCCCCTAAAACAGGGGAGCAATATGAGAGAGAGGGGCAGATTGCTATTGTGTCGTCGATTGCGGGTACTAAGCCATTGGGTACGGCGGTGGCTTATTCGGCTACGAAGCGTATGCAGTCGCATTATTTGACGGGGTTGGCGCAGTTGGCTCGTATGGAGGGGTTGAAGATTAGGTTTACTGATATTCGTCCTGGGTTTGCGGCTACGGATATTTTGAATCCTAATAAGCATTATCCGATGATGATGTCGAAAGAGTATGCTGGGCGATTGGCTACGCAGGCGATATTGAAGAAGAAGCGTGTGGCGGTAATTGATTGGAAGTTTGCGGTGTTGACATTCTTTTGGTCGTTGATTCCGAGATGTGTGTGGGAGAGATTGACTTTTGTGAAGAATTGATGTTTGTTGTTTTAGACAGAATGACATAAGGACATAATTTTTCTTATATACGCCTTGCTACGTCTGCAACGTATCTCGGCTGAAGAATGATAGACCTTCGGAGTTAGTTTTTTATTGTAAAAAGATAAATTTGATGTTAGTTTAGTTAAATAATGTTAAATGGGGGGGTAATTGTAGTGTGGAATTTTTGTTGTAACTTTGCGGTGTGATGTTTGAGTGAAGTGTGTGAATGTGGGTATGATTTTTGTAGTTTTTTATAAAAATGTTTGTCTAATTAAATAGATGTTATTATGGAAAAGAAATTGACTAAATCGAACAACAAGATGTTGTCAGGGGTATTGGCTGGTATTGCTGAATATCTTGGTTGGGACCCAACAGTAGTACGAGTAGCGTATCTTTTCGCTACACTTTTCACCGCATTTGCAGGTGTATTAGTTTATCTTTTATTGATACTCGTAATGCCAGACCCTCAAAATTAATTTTGTAGGTCATATTTAATCTCTACTTATGATTAAATTAAGGAATATACATAAGACTTATTATTCGGCGAGTCCGTTGCATGTGTTGAAGGGAATTGATTTGGAAATCAATCAAGGGGATTTTGTGTCAATTATGGGTGCTTCGGGCTCGGGTAAATCTACGTTGCTAAATATTCTCGGGGTGTTGGATACGTATGATGAGGGGGAATATTGGCTCGATGATAGATTGATAAAAGATTTGTCGGAACGTGAGGCTGCGCACTTGCGTAATCGTACGATTGGCTTTGTGTTTCAGAGTTTTAATCTCTTGAATTTCAAGACAGCATTGGAAAATGTGGCGTTGCCGTTGTATTATCAGGGGGTGTCGCGTAAGAAACGGAATGCTATTGCGTTGGAGTATCTTGATAAGGTGGGGTTGAAGGATTGGGCTGACCATTTGCCTAATCAGATGTCGGGTGGGCAGAAACAGCGTGTGGCTATTGCTCGTGCGCTGATTGCCAAACCGCGTGTGATTCTTGCCGATGAGCCTACTGGTGCGTTGGATTCGAAGACGTCGCAGGAGGTGATTGATTTGTTGCGAGATGTGTCGAAGAATGAGGGTATTACGATGATTATTGTTACTCACGCTCCTGAAGTTGCTGAGCAAACAGACCGTATTATCCAAATTCGAGATGGCGTTATTGTGTGATTTTCTGTTAAAATAATAGAGAATAAGTTATGTTTGATATTTTTGAGGAGATATTTGCGGCATTGAAGATGAATCGTATGCGTACGTTTCTGACAGGGTTTGCTATTGCATGGGGTATATTCATGTTGGTGGCTTTGTTGGCTGTAGGCAATGGGTTCAGTAATGCAATGTTTTCGAATTTCAGATATATGTCGCAAAATTCGGTGTCGCTATATGCTGGTCGTACGTCGATGCCATACGGAGGACGACAAAAGGGGCGTACAATCAGATTTTCGATGGCCGATTGTGAGTGGATGCGTACGCATTTGGAGGGTTGTAAGTCGTTGTCGCCGATATTCAATTTGTGGAATGGTTCGATAGCATACGGCACATTGCAATTCGATGCAAATATAACAGGTGTGAATGAGGTGTATAGGGATTTGCGAGTGTTGGAGGTGAAGTATGGGCGATTTGTGAATGCGATGGATATGCACGAAAGGCGTAAGGCTGTGGTGATTGACGAAAATACGGCGCAGAAGCTGTTTGGTGTGTCAGAATTGGCGTTGGGTAAGATGGTGCGATTGACAAATGGGGTGAATTTTCAAGTAGTTGGAGTTACAGAGGCAGAATATCAAGATTCGCGTCCGTCGGTATTTATTCCGCTTGCAACAGCAAATGTGATATATAATCCGTCGGGATGGGTGTATGATGTGTCGTATGAGTTAGAGGGGGTGGAGACATTGGAGGAGTCGGAAGCATACGATAAACGATTGCGAAAGCAGTTGGCTGATTATTATGGCTATGACCCTGCAGACCAAAATGCGATATGGATTTCGAACCGAGTGGAAGGTTATGAGAAATCGAAGATGATATTTGGGGGTATTTCGATGTTTATATGGGTGATAGGTATTGGTACGTTGATTGCTGGTATTGTGGGGGTTAGTAATATTATGTTGATTACGGTGAAGGAGCGCACTCGCGAGTTTGGTATCCGTAAAGCATTGGGCGCTACGCCAAATAGCATATTGGGATTGGTAGTGCTTGAGTCGTTGGTTATTACGTTGATGTTTGGCTATATTGGTATGATGATGGGCATAGGGTTGTCGGAGTTGCTGTGTGTGTTTTTTCCAGGAGGTGGAGGGTCGAGTATGCAACCTACGTTTATGTCGAATCCGACAGTCGATTTAGGTATTGTGTTCTCGGCAACGATGGTGCTCGTAGTGGCTGGAGTATTAGCGGGCTATATGCCAGCGAGAAATGCAGTGAAGATTAAGCCTATTGAGGCAATGAACGCTAAATAAATGCACAATTCATAATGCACAATTCACAATTGATTTTTAGTGAAAAAGAATGTAATAGGTTGATTATGTGTATTTAATTATATTTATTAATTTTAATTTTGCATTTTGCATTTTGCATTGATAAAAATGTTTGATTTAGATAATTATCAAGAGATTTGGCATACGATCACGCGCAACAAGAGTCGTAGTTTGTTGACGGCTTTTGGGGTGTTTTGGGGTGTGTTTATGTTGGTCGTGATGGTAGCACTTGGCAGTGGTATCAGTCGGAGGATTATGGGGCAACTTGATGGTGTGGCACAGAATACTTCGATGATGTCTCCAAGTAATACGTCAATGCCATATAAAGGATTTAAGCGTGGTCGTTCGTGGAACATACATTCCGACGACTTAGTGGCAATGGAGCGCGAATTTGCGGAGTTGAAATATATTTCGCCTGTGATGTGGGTGTATAATATAGGTAAAACAGCAAGAGGTACAAAATCGGAAGAGTATCGTATGATGGGGCATGATGCTAATTACTTCAATATGTACCCAATAAAAATTATACAAGGACGCTGGATTAATGATATTGATTTGCGAGATGCACGTAAGGTGTGTGTGATAGGCGAGAAGGTGTTGAACGACCTTTACAAGCCTGGCGAAGAGCCGATTGGTACGTTGCTAAGAGTGGGAAGTTCGTATTATACTGTGATTGGCGTAGTCAAAAAAACGTCTGATGGAGTGAATTTCTTTGGCAATATGGATGAGATGTTGCTTGTGCCATACACTACGGCTCAGCGGATACAGAATAGTGGAGATAAGATTGATTGTTTGTGTGTTACGGCATACGATGATGTCGAGATTGGTGATATAGAAAAGCGTGTGGCGGCATTTGTTAAAGAGCGTAATTTGGTTAATCCAGATGATGAGGCGGCTATGTGGGTGATGAACTTAAAGAAGATATTTGATTCGTTCACGAAGTTGTTTGGTGGGTTGAATTTTCTTGTGTGGATTGTAGGATTGGGTACATTGTTGTCGGGTGTGATTGGGGTAAGTAATATTATGCTTGTTACGGTGCGTGAACGTACACAAGAGATAGGTATTCGTCGTGCATTAGGAGCTACACCGTTCACGATATTGAAACAGATAATGAGTGAGAGTGTGGTACTTACGGCAATAGCTGGGTTGGCTGGTTTGGTGTTTGCAGTGCTGGTGTTGAGTGTGGTAGATATGTTTACTGCTATGCAACCTAATCCTCCATTGCCTCCATTGCAATTGCCTTTCTCATTGGCGATTGTGGCATTGGTAGTGATTATACTTGCTGGTATGATGGCTGGTTATCTGCCATCGAAACGAGCGTTGAGTATCAAAGCTGTAGAGGCACTTCAGGATGAATAATTAAATTAAAAAGACAGAATAACATAAGAACAAAAACATAATTGTAGTTTTAAAAAAATATTTCTGTTATTTTGTTCTTTTGTCTTCAAAGAAATAATTAAATATCTAAAAATATGAAAAAAGTAATTAGAATTTTTGTGTTTGTCCTTTTGGGGCTTGTAGTGATTGGTACGTTTGTGTATCTATATAAAAAATCGCGTCCAGAGGTGAAAGAGTATCAAATTGTTACGCCGACACTGCAGACATTGTCGAAGAAAACCATTGCTACGGGTAAAATCGAGCCTCGCAATGAGGTGGAAATCAAACCTCAAATTTCGGGTATCATTAGCGAAATCTACAAAGAGGCTGGCGAAATGGTGCGTGAGGGCGATGTGATTGCGCTTATCAAAGTTATTCCTGAAATGAGTAGTCTTAACTCTGCTGAAAGTCGTGTGAATATTGCCAAGATTGATTTTGAGCAGGCAAAAACAGACTATGACCGTGCCGATAAATTGTTTGAGAAGAAGGTACTTTCGGCTGAAGAGTTTGAGAAAGAACGCGTTGCATATAATAAAGCAAAAGAGGAGTATCAGAATGCAGTTGATAATCTTGAAATCATCCGTGATGGTATTGCCAAGAGTTCTGGCGGTTATAGCAATACTCAAATTCGTGCTACTATTACGGGTTTGATTCTCGATATTCCCGTAAAAGTGGGTAACTCGGTGATACAGAGTAATAATTTCAACGATGGTACAACTATTTGTACTATTGCCGATATGAACGATATGATATTCAAAGGCTCTATCGACGAGAGCGAGGTTGGTCGTATTCGTGAGGGATTGCCTATTGTGCTCACTATTGGAGCGTTGCAAGATATGAAATTCGATGCTGTGCTCGAGTATGTTTCTCCTAAGGGCGTAGAAGAGAGTGGAGCTGTGATGTTCGAGATTAAGGCAGCGGCTAAAATTCCTGATAGCGTTATGGTGCGTGCTGGCTATAGTGCCAATGCCGAGATTATCTTGATGCAACGCAACAATGTGCTTGCTATTCCTGAAGGCGTAGTTGAGATGGTGGGTGATTCGGCTTTTGTATATCAGTTGGATACAACCGTAACAAATGAGCAAAAGTTCAATCGTGTGCCTGTTACTATTGGCATGTCAGATGGTCTTAATATCGAACTCGTCGATGGCGTAGAACCTAATGCTCGCCTTCGAGGCAACCTTAAATAGGGAACAGGGAATAAGGAATAGGGAACCGAAGGTCTTTGAGCTTTGGCGAAAAAATAAGGGTTAATGATTTTGTTATTATGTTATTCTGTCTTTTTTTATTATGAAAAAAATATTAATAATCTTATTGTGCATTGTGAATTATGCATTGTGCATTGCACAAGGTTGGACTCTCGACTCTTGTATATCGTATGCTCAACAACAGAGTTATAGTGTCATTCGTGCAAATATGGCAGTCAAGAATGCCGAAATTGCCGAGCGCAGTGCACGCCTTGCTATGACGCCATCTGTCAATGCTGGCATTGGCGAGAATCTCTCGTTTGGTTTGGTCGAAGGTGTGAACAATGTGCGTGAAAATCGTACTCAATCTACTACAAGTTTCAATGCATCAGTTTCTATGCCATTGTTTACTGGTTTGCGTATAACTAATCAAATTAAACGTACGGGAGTTGAATTGCAAGTAGCTCTTGCCGATGTAGAGAGTGCGAAGGAGAATATTGAACTTAATGTGATGACTTATTACCTTCAAATGATGTATTCGCGTGAGATGATTGTCGTGCAACAGAGTCAGTTGGCTTTGTCGGAGCAACTATTAGAGCGTACAAAAGTATTGGTTGATGAGGGACGTCAGTCGGAGAGTGAACTATATGAAATAGAGGCCCAAGTAGCTCAGAATCGACAACAACTCACTGATGCTAAAAATAGTTATCGTTTGGCGGTAGTGGATTTGTGTCAATTGATAAATTATAAAGATGTAGAGGGATTTTATAATGCACAATTCACAATTCACAATTCACAATTTGAGACGCAAAATATTGCGTCTCTACTCCCAACTCCTGATGTTGTTTATTCTCATGCAGTGGCAAATCGACCATCTATCGAAGCTCAACAACGTCGTATTGAGAGTGCTGAATTGGCAGTGAAAGAGACTAAGGCAGAGTATTATCCTCAACTCAACCTTAATGCCTCTTGGGGTACAGGCTATTATCATACGTTTAATGGCAATAATCCTGCATTTGGTAATCAGTTTGTTGATAATGGTAGTGAGGTGATAGGTCTGTCGTTGAATATTCCAATCTACAATCGTATGCAAGTGCGTCATGCAGTTAAGCGTCAGCAGATAGCATTGGAGGAGGCTAAACTGTCAGAATTAGAGATAAAAGATCGTTTGTATAAAGATATACAGTCGGCGTATTATAATGCTATTGCTGCACAGGAGAAACATACTGCGACGCAAAAGAGTCGTGAGTCAGCTGCCAAAGCTCTTGAATTTGCAGCAAGTAAATATGAACTTGGACGTATTAGTACGTACGAATATAGCGAGGCTCAAACTCGTCTTTATCGAGCAGAAGCTGAAGAAATGCAAGCGAAGTATGAATATTTGCTTCGTTCTCGTATTTTGGATTTTTATAGTAAGTAAGTGATAAGTTTGAAATATTTGGTAGAGATGCTATTTTGTTAGCATCTCTTTTTTTTGTTTTTTGGGGAGAGGGGATTGTTTGCTTGAGGGTAAGGTTATAGTATGTTTATCCTATATTTATGGTATATTTATCCTATATTTATGGTATGTTATAGTATAGGTGAGGGTTGGGGGAGTGTTAATTTGAAGTGAGACTGTTGATATTATTGTTTTTTTTATTTTTATGTAAAAGAGTATTTTTGAAAATGATAATAAATATTAAAAAAATGACAAAAATATTGTTTTTTTAAGAATATTTTTGTTGTTTTGTTTGTATTTATATATTTTTTTGTAACTTTACATCGTGAAAAATTGTTTTGTTTTTTAACTATAAATAAATTATTATTATTATGGGAATAAGAAATCACTTTCAAAAACGGAATAATAATCCTCCATAGGAATGTTTTAGTTTATAAATAACACGATTATTAACTATTTAATTAACTATGATTATGAAATTTAAGAATACTTTTTTTAAGACATTAAGAAGTGCAATTTTTTTTATTGCAATTTTCTTAATTGCTGTGCCTCAAGAGTTGAAGGCATATGATATTGGGTTCCAAAATTGGAATAACGATGACTTGAGTATTACGTGGAATAAAGAGCGTGCTGCATTTAAGTTTACTATGACAGTGTATGATTGGGATGGTGCAGATGAATGGGTTTCTTATATATATATTAGCTGTGGAGGTAAGAATTTTGTGTGTGTTGATAGTTGGTTTACAGAATCAAATAGTGAAGCTCAGTATAGAATAAAAAAGGAGAATAATTATGGTAATTTATACATTGATAATTCATCTTGGACATCGATAGGTTCTTCGTTTGTTACATTATCGCAAAAAGAGAATGATGGATATAGAGGACGAATTACATTTTATTGGTATCCACCAGCATCTGATTTTGGTAAGACATTGAAGTTTGTTTTGTCGGGTAAGACACGAGACTCAGATAGTGATGTTTACAATTTTCCAGGGACATCGATAAATGTTTCATCTTCAGTTTATGAATATAAGCCATCTATTACTGATAATGGATGGGATTATTCGAATGGTAAATATAAGTTTACAATTACTGGACTTTCTAATGGTGATAAATATAGCCATACGCGCACATGGCATTATATTGAGACTAAGCATTATGGTGGTAGTTGGACTAATCGTGGACATATTCATACATCGACTAACACAACAACCCCTAATTATTCTGTTTCGATGACGGAATTGGTTGGTTATACTACAGGGGCATGGAAGGGAACCCAAGTGACATCGCGTCAATTTGCCGAAGGAGTTTCTATCCGAGTGAGGGGTGAGACACAAGCCGACTATGGTTCTGCTCCTGATAAAATGGCTCCTGTTTTTTCAAATGAAATACATGTTGGTAGAACGGCTGTGTTTGAAGATCGTAATTTGAAGGTTACTCAAAATAATCGTGATATTACGCTCTCCTGGAGTGTTTATAATCCGACAACTTCATCAGATCTTAATACCGAACCATTTGCTGTGGAGAAATGGGATGAGGCTACATCGCAGTGGTTGCAATTGGAAGAAGTTGAATATAGCTATAGTAAGTCTAATTATTCTTATACCTATACATTGTCAGATGCAGAATGTAATAAGGGCTCTCAAACATATAAATTCCGTGTATGGAAAAAGATGTTTGCTAAACAAGAGTGGTGGCATGAATATATGTCAACGAATGAAACATCGGCGACAATTTATACTGACTACAAGAAGGTTGAAATTACAAGTATTAGCCCTGTAGAAGGTAAAACTGAAGCTATTGTTAAATGGGCATTTACCTCTTCTAATGGTATATGGGATGATAAAGGTGCCTATTCTTTGTCGATTAACGGAGGTGGAAATTCTCATTCATTTACTCCTGCATATAATGAAACTCAGTACAAAATCAGTAGTTTACAAGGTTGTGTGAGATATGAGGTTTCTTTGTCGCAAACAGCATTGAGTAAATCTCACCATACTTCTGCTACTAAATCGTTCTTGATGCCAAACCTTAAAAGCCGTGAAATTGAGAATTTTGAGGTTTCTAAGGGTTATTATAGTGATAACGTAATGCTCAGTTGGAATGTGCCAAGTGATGCAAGTGATTTTAAATATTTCAATATTACACGTACGCCTATTGGTGGTGGTACACATGCTGTGCAAGTGACTCAAATACAACATTCTGGTTTGACATCTTATAGTTATCAAGATAAAGCTATGAATGCAGGTCAACTTTATACATATACAATTGAAGGATATTCGGAATGTGATGGTTCTCCATCGTTGGGTGCTTCGGTTAGTGACATTGGATTTAGTCAGCCATACGCAACCGTGTCGGGTCGTATTGCTTATGCAGGCGATCAAGCAGTGCCTGGCGTTACTGTGGCTGTTACAGGTGGTGATAATGCTCAAGAGAATTATTCAGTATTCTTTAATGGAGAGGATGCTGCATCGCATATTAAATTGCCAGCTGATGTAATTGATTTTAAAAACAATGATGAAATTACATTCCAAGCATGGATTAATCCTGATAAGTTGCATAATAGTTCTTTCGTATTTTCTAAAAATTCAACTTTTGATGTTATTTTTGGAGCACAAAATACGTTGAAGTTGTATATTTTGGGAGCTATGTGGGAAACAGGAAAAGTGTTTAATACGCATGAATGGGTACATCTTACTTTTATTGGTAAATATGACCGTAATGCCAGCAAAGCAACAATGGCATATTATATCAATGGTGAATTTGTTGCTCAAAAAGAAATTTCTACAAGTAAAGATGTAGATCAGTATATTGATGATATGTTCTACGTTGCGGCAAATTCAAAGGGCGAAAGTGGTTATCGTGGATATATTGATGAAATTCGCTTTTGGAATAAAGCATTAGATTCTGCAACTATTGCTAACAATTATAATGCTTATCTATCAGGTCGTGAAGAGGGACTTTGGGCGTACTATCGTTGCAACGAAATGGGTGTACAACAAGTATTTGACCAATCGGGACGTAATGGTGTGTTCAATCGTCGTGATGGTGAACTTGGTGTAATGGCAAACCACTCTACAATGGTGCCTTCGGCAGAACAGTTGTCGAACAAAACAGTTACTGATGCAGATGGTAATTATTTGATTAACACAGTGCCTTATACATCTGAGGGCGTACAATATAACGTAGTTCCATTGTTTGGCGTTCACGAATTCTCTCCAAACAAAAAACCAATCTATGTTTCTCCTTCTTCTGTCGTATTCAATAATATAGATTTCGAAGATGTATCTTCGTTTGAAGTAGAAGGTGTGGTTTATTACGAAAATACAACTCATCCAGTAGAAGGTTGTAATTTCTATATCGATGGTAATATCTGTTCTCGTGATGGCGAAATGGTAACTACCGATGCTGAAGGTAAATTTAAACTTAGTGTGCCTATTGGCGACCACTTTATTCGCGTTGAAAAACAAGGTCACGTGTTTGCTAATAATGGTCGTTTCCCTGCCGATCCTAATGGAACTGGCACTCGTTTCACATTCGAACAACCTATGAAAAACCTTACTTTCACCGACGTAACTAAAGTGACAGTTGCAGGTCGTGTTGTAGGTGGCGAAATCGAAGAGTTGAAACCTCTTGGATTTGGTGATAGTAAAGCAAATATTGGTAAAGCCGTAATCACATTGACTACTGGCTATAAGATGAATATGACTGCTGTTGCTGATGGTGCTTCCACTTCTTACGAAGTAGGTGCTGATACTCTTTTCTTCGAAAATGCAACCGAAGCAGTTAATGGCAAAGCATACGTTCAAGGTGGCGATGTTGTTTTAGCTGAAAATATTATTATCGAAACGGACCCTGTGACAGGCGAATTTGCAGTGCAATTGCCTCCATCACAATATACTGTTTCTAATGTCTCTATTCCGTCTAACAGCGAAATATTGTTTTCTACCGAAACAATCGGTATGATTGATGCTACAAATACGTTGAATGTGAAAACCGACTCTATAGTTGGTGAAAATGGTGAAACTCGTAAGTTTGAATATATTGCATCACTCAAATTAGTTCATCGTGTAATTCCTGAGTTCACAGTGACTCATAATGCCGATGGTTCGTTTGGTGAAAAATCAATCAAGTATAGTGATATCGAAAATCCAGAAGAGGTAGAAGTTGAACTATATAAAGTATTGGATGATGGATCTATTGAATATACATTCGGTAGTCCAGTGTTTTTACAAAAATCGCCATATACGTTCCAAATGCGTGCATTCGAAGAGTATGTTAATAAAGATGGCGATGAACCTATATATGACCAAGTGCCATTAGAAAATGCAGTTGTAACTGTTATTAATCAATTCGGAACAGGACAATTTGTTTGTATTGAAGGTGAAAATGATGGTAAAATTGATACATTACAATTGGCAGAAAATCAAGTTGCGCTTGACTCTACAGGTTCTGCTAAATATGAATTTGTGACAGGTTTTCCTAATATCATCGAACCTTATACTCTTGGCATGAATATTAAGTATAATACCAATGGTCAAGATCTTGAGTGGAGTCAAAATTCAACATTCCAAGCAATTGTATTTGGTGAATTGCCATCAGGTACTAACTTTGTGACATCTGGGCCTGACAAAGTGATGATGATTCTTCGTGATCCTGCTGGTTCTAACTCTTATTCGTTCTACGAAAAGGGTGTTACGATAACCGAAGTTGAACAAGATGGTGGCTCGTTTATTACAAATAACGAATTGACAACTATTACTAAATTGGGTGTCGAAGCGAATACATTTGTGGGTAGTCCTATTGGTTTTGGTGTAATTACAGAAGCAAAAGCTAAATGCGACCTTGAAGTGGGACTTAATATTAATTATAATTATTCAGGTTATAGTGAGTGGACAACCACCACCACAACAACAGAACGTATAAGCACATCTGCTGAAGCTGATTATGTAGGTTCAAATGGCGATGTATTCGTAGGTGCTGCAACTAATATCTTGTTCGGTAATGCTCGTAGTATTGGTTTGCAACGTAATGTTGAAGATGGTACATTTTCTATTGCACGTACCGATGTTATTACAACTGGTACTGAGTTTTCAACAGGATTTAAGTATACTCAATATTATGTTGAAAATGTATTGATTCCTAACCTATATCTCACTCGTAATTCTTTGTTGCAACAAGTATCTTCAGTTGAAGGTATTGTGAATAATAGCGAAGAACCAATATATGTTACTACTCTTTCGCCTGAAGATGAGCGTTTTGGTAGTGATAACTTTGATGAAGAGGTATGGGGCAATAAGGCTGTAGGGAAAGATAAATTGATTGGTCCAAGTTATACAATGATTCTTCCTGCAACATTAGATCCTAATGTTGTGTATGAAGATAAAGTACGTTGGCATAATTCTCAAATTAGTAAATGGATTCAAACTCTTGCTGATAATGAAGAAGCGAAAGTAAAAGCAATTAAAGAGCGTGAAACTTATCTTCAAGAGAATCATTCATTCGATGCCGGTGCTGTTATTGAATCGTCAATTCAAACTTGTGAGGTTGAAACAACAAATGATGCTCACGAATTTGAAACTTTGGTAGTGGCTGGTGCTTCAACAGGTGGTCTTATTAATGGTACTGGTGTTGCTTTTACAGCTAAAACTGAAACTGGTGGTCGCTACTTTGGGTATACTGAAAATTCAAATGAAACTTGCCTTACTACAGGCTATGTGCTTCAAGATGCTGGTTATAATGATGCACTTACTATTGATGTACTCAATTCGCCTGATGGTTTTGGCCCTATCTTCTCA
>JAEIGA010008496.1_pt1 | contig 15573 bp, 7 predicted proteins | sample 9270691 | NCBI WGS metagenome assembly JAEIGA01 (sample SAMN17057246, study PRJNA624740) | gut metagenome | biome: biome; isolation source: fecal sample | host: Bos grunniens | place: China: Xizang | collected 2019
GGTGACTGAAGTTCGCTACCGATAGCGTAGGTGTTGACGTACACGCCGTCGAGTTTTACCTTTTGGCGTACATCTGAGTATTGCAAGTAGAATTGGTGTGGCCAGATGGTGCTGCTCTCTGCCCCTGTGTGCTGACCAGGACCAGCGTAGATCACATACACTTGATCTACTTCGCCGTCGTTGTTCCAGTCATATTGAGAGAAATCAATCTCTGAGTCCACGCCTTGGATGGCTTCCTTGACTAAGCTGCCGACATGGATATCGATATCCGAGTCGCTGTTGTCTTGTCCGTAGTAAGAGTAGTCGTACTTCAATTGCACTGGACCTGCTACGTCGAACTGAAGGTCAAATTTGCCATAGCTTTGATCCTTGAAATAATCATTCACACTACCGATGTGGCCATGGTGGTCGTAGCCAGGCTTGTTCATCATATCGTTAAATTCTGCCTGGGTACCTGCAGCGCTCATTGCTCTGTTTTTGAATTGTACCAAGATCACGAGACCGCGCTTAGTACCTTCAAACTTCGCCTTGTTGGGTGCTGGCTGCTGTGCCATTTGCTTTGCACGCTGAGCGTTGAGTGTAGCTTTCGCCTCGTTGTGTATTTTGGTCAACGATGCGAGTACAGTAGTCTTCTGGTTGTTGACGAAAGACTGTTCGTCGGCGCTACGCTTCTCCACGTCGTGTGCGATCATCGCTGTGGGCACGAGTGTATTGTTCAATACCTCGGCATAGCAGTAGAAGCCTTTTTGATTTTTTACCACGGGCATACCATCGAGCGTAGACATGAAGTGGAAGCATTCATCGCCGCGCAATCGCAACGTGATCGTAGTTCCGTCGGCCTGCGTAAAGGTACGTGGGCGTGGGTCGGCAGGAATGGCCATCAGCGTAGCGGCTGTGGTCCACAATGCCAGGACTAGGGTGAGGATTCTTTTCATTTTAATATTCTTGGTTTAGGTTTTTTCTATATAGATTTGATGCGAGACTTATTGTACCTTGCTACCTGGCAACACTTCGCGGTCTGTAGTCATCACGCTCAGGGTGCCGTCAGCATTTACAGCAGAGAGGATCATACCCTCGCTTACCAATCCGTCCTTAAACTTACGTGGTGGGAAATTAGCAACGAAGCAGACTTGCTTGCCTACCAATTGTTCGGGCTCGTAGTGCTGTGCGATGCCCGACACGATGGTGCGATTTTCCAGACCGTCGGCAATTTGGAATTTCAATAGCTTCTTCATCTTGGGGACGCGTTCGCAGGCCAACACTGTGCCGACGCGTAGATCCAACTTCAAGAAATTGTCGAAATCTGTGTCTGGTAAAATTTCTTCTGCGCGATAGTTTGCCGCTTCATTCGCCTTCTTGATGTCTTCCAATCTTTGCATTTGTGCAGCGATGGCTTCGTCCTCGATCTTTTCAAAGAGCAACGCAGGCTCAGCCAACTGATGGTCGGCAGGGAGCAAATCCATGCGGCCAAGATCTTCCCATGTCAGGGCGCCGAGGTTAAGCATTTGACGCAATTGAGCAGAGGAGAAGGGCAGGAATGCTTCGAATGCGATAGCCAGATTAGCGGCCATTTGCAACGATACGTTGATGATTGTCTTCACGCGTTCGGGATCTGTCTTCACTACCTTCCATGGTTCGCTGTCGGCCAGGTATTTGTTGCCAATACGTGCCATATTCATCGCTTCCTTCAAAGCATCGCGGAAACGATAACCTTCGAGCAGAGATTCGATCTTGGCCTTGATGCTGCGGAACTCGTCAATAGTTGCTTGATCGAACTCGGTGATTTCACCACATGCGGGCACGACGCCATTATAATACTTCTTGGTCAATTGCAGTGCACGATTGACGAAATTACCATATACTGCTACCAACTCATTATTATTGCGTGCTTGGAAATCAGCCCATGTAAAGTTGTTGTCCTTAGTCTCAGGCGCATTGGCAGTAAGGACATAGCGTAATACGTCCTGCTTTCCTGGGAAATCTACCAGGTATTCGTGCAACCATACCGCCCAGTTGCGTGACGTAGAAATCTTGTCGTCCTCGAGGTTGAGGAATTCGTTTGAAGGCACGTTGTCTGGTAGGATATATGAACCTTCTGCTTTGAGCATAGTGGGGAACACGATGCAGTGGAATACGATATTATCCTTGCCGATGAAGTGTACGAGTTTGGTGTCCTCGCTCTTCCACCACTTCTCCCAATCATTGGGGAGCAACTCCTTGGTATTTGAAATGTAGCCGATTGGTGCGTCAAACCATACGTAGAGCACTTTGCCCTCGGCGCCTTCTACGGGCACGGGAATACCCCAGTTTAAGTCGCGAGTCACGGCACGTGGGCGCAACCCCAGGTCCAGCCAACTCTTGCATTGACCATATACGTTGGGACGCCATTCTTTGTGCTCTTCCAATATCCACTTTTCGAGCCATCCCTGATAGTCGTCGAGTGGCAAGTACCAGTGGCTTGTCGGGCGCTTCACCAGTGTGTTGCCAGTAGCGGCGTTATAAGGGTTGATCAATTCTTCTGGCGAAAGGGTCGAACCGCATTTTTCGCATTGGTCGCCGTAGGCGTCGGCAGCATGACAGCGTGGACATTCGCCCTTGATATTGCGGTCTGTCAAGAATTCTTGTGCCGCTTCGTCGTAGAATTGTTCAGATTCGAGTTCGACAAATTTGCCCGTGTCGTAGAGTTTGCGGAAAAAGTCAGAAGCATGCTTCTTGTGTGTGTCGGATGTGGTGCGTGAGTACACGTCAAACGAGATGCCAAATTCGGCAAACGAGTCCTTGATCAGGTTGTGATAGCGGTCCACCACTTCCTGTACGGTAATGCCTTCCTTCTTGGCACGAATAGTAACGGGCACGCCGTGCTCGTCCGAACCACCGATGAAGAGCACCTCTTCGCCTTTCAAGCGAAGGTAGCGCACGTAGATATCTGCGGGAACATATACACCCGCCAGGTGACCAATGTGTATCCCTCCGTTGGCATAGGGCAAAGCGGAGGTGACAAGGGTTCTGTTGAATTTCTTTTCCATAATATATTGTTTGTTTTGTTGACAAATGGATAGTCCGTGAGATGAGTCGCTCTGGCAAAGGTCCCCCGTCCACAGACAGCACGTTGATAGGCCAAAGCACTCCTTTCCAACTTGCAAAGATACGTTTTTCTTTCGAGATGATAAGCTTTATACGCTTTTTTTGATTCAAGATGCTATAAAGTGTACGAAAAATAGCCTGCGGCACGGCAGGCGTGGACAGTCATCACCAGCGACGCAGATCGGATGGAAATTGGTCCAGGAGGGATGTCGATTTTACAAACCAAGACCTTTTTGAAATTTCGCGACGCCTCGTTGAAAAAAGGTTTAGGCTTTTTTGAAAAAGATTTAGGCTTTTTTCTATGCCCCCTTTATATATAAAAAAGACCTTTGCTCGTGCGAACGACGAGCAAAGGTTTGTGCCTGTTATGCCAGCGCAGTGATTATGCGTAGCGTACTGTTACAATGGGAAGGCGACACCTACGTTTACGCTGCTGTTGGTGTGATCCAGTGGGATGTATTGTTTTGACAGTTTGCCGACGATGCGATCTGCGCCTACGTAGAGATTGAAGTGCTTTGCTCTCCAGCTGATAGCGCCGCCATAGGTAAATCCTGTGCTGGAGTAAGCGCAGTTTGCTGCGATTTCGAGCCATTTTACAGGACGAATATTTGCTACAAACATACCTTGGTGCCAAGTGTAGAGACCGCCGATGCGACCGGTGTAGAGCAGACCAAAACTCAATTTGTCGTAGGTTGGCAGAGCGTATTGAACGGCCGCGTTGACTGTAGGAGTGAGGTTTTGTTTTACGTCAACTTCGCCTTCGTCTGTATATTCAACTAATTCTTCCAGGTCGTCGCCGATTTGTTGGAATTCGTCTTCGATATTGTTGCCGTTGCTGTTTTCTCCAACTTTGATTTCTTCAAATCCGTCAAAAGTGAATTCTTTGTTGAATGTACCCTTCATGGCACGCCACTTGATCATACCCAAATCGGTGACACCTGCACTGATAGTAAGATTTTCGATAGGCTTGTAAGTCACACCAAGGTCTACTGCAACGCCCTTGCCTAATTCCGGTGTGTAACCAAAATAAGCCAAGTTCATTTGCCCATCAGTTTGAATTTTCCATTCGTCCTGATTAAGTGTTGCATCGAATTGGTTGGCGCCAATATCAAAATATGCTGCACCAAGCAGGAACTTTGCTTTTGCACCGATACGTACCTTTTTGCCGATGTTGTGAGCATGTCCGAGGGCAAATTCAAAGTAGTTTTGCGAGCGACCGCCGAACTGGCTCAAATCATAATGCTCCTTTGCGCCGGTAGTCTTAGCAAATTCAAAGAGTTCGTAGGGCAACACTACGTTGGTGTTTGAACGAATGTTCGCTTCAATCAGGTTGGTACCACCAAATGCCTTGAAGCCTACAGATAGTACGTTGAAGTTGACGTAGGCATCCAGGCGATTTGTCTTGTGCAACTTGCCCAGAAATTCATCTGCGCTCACGTTGGGATTCATGAACGTAGTCAAGGAGTAATCAGGGTTTCCTTCGAGTTTGTATAAAAAGTTCTTTGCGCCGATGTTACCTGTCGTTCCTGCGTTGATATTACCCGATAGGATGGAGAGGTAGGGATCTTCGAGCAGAGCAGGGTTCATTTGATGGCGAAATAGGGAATGCTCCATGAAATAGGATGTGCGAAGTTCTTGGGCAAATGTGGGGAGCGCCAAAGAAAATGCCAGGGCTGCGGTAAATAGTTTTATGATTCGTTTCATTGTTGTTGATATGTGGGGTTCACGCTTTTTTCGCAGGATGTGCGGGCTGGTGCCTCGTTTGCGCTGTGAACGGGATGTGACATGGGATGAATGCGCTATATATTAAGGCGTCGTGGGATTAGTTGAAATTAGTGACAATTTGTCCCTTTAACTTCAAGCGCAAATCTTTGAATTGCAGGAATTGATCCGATTTCAACGAACGACTTCCTGTGATTTCGCCAGATTCGGCCTTGACTTCAAATTTGATACGGTCTACCTTTGCAAGCAAAGCTGGGTCGGACAGTACGATGTCCAGTACGACGTCTGTCTCTTGCGCATTGATGCCGTCCGAGCCGAGTACTTTGACTTCGCTCACGGTGATACCTTCGATCGCTTTACCTTCTGCATCGAGGGGCAATGCTTTTGCTACGACATCCAAGGGGAGGGTGCTGATCACCTTGCCAGTGATTTCTACGCCTGGTGCCTGGAAGTTCTGCAAGTCTGCGCCGATGCTTTCAGTTTCGTCGTTGTAGACGATGCACAGGCCGTTTTGGAATTCAAATGGCACGAATACTGCGTAGTTCAATGCGGCGTTGTAGTCCTTGCCCAGGTAGATAGTTTGTTCCTTGTCCTGAACGACGTGGATTTGTCCGCCGCCGATGTTGACTTCGATGTAGTCGGGGATTTGCTTGAGCAAATTAGAGAGGCCCTGGATTTGATACATTTCGCCTTCCGCCTCGCCTTCGAGCGTAGGATCATAGGGCTTGTCTGCTTGATAGAAGTAAGTACGAGAATTTACACCGCCCTTGACGATAATTTCCTTGTTATTACCAGGCAGATCGACCCTTTCGGCAAAGTTGGGATCATCGTTCTTTTTTGCAATGAGTTGGCCGCTGAGACCGAGGTTTAATGGAATATCTTTCAGGTCTGTGTCAAATCTCAAGGTGGGGTTGGATACGGTCAAACGCACTCGGTCGTCCCTTAAAAAGTCGGGCAGTTCGCTTGCGATATCCAACTGTTCGGTGATAGGATCGATAATAGGGTTGAATACACCAGTTACCTTTTCGATCGAAATCTTATTGACATCGCTTGTCAGGTCTGATGTGATTGAAATCTTCAACTCTACGTCGATATAGTCGTCTTCGTGCATAGTGAAATCACTGGCTGCGCCGAAGGTGAAGTCGCCCTTCATTTTGATCACGTTCTTTTCTGATGGCAAGTTGAGTTCGTGGTTTTCATCCACTACGCCGTCTTCGCCCAAATCCAGGTGATCTACGAGGATATCGCAAACAGAACCACTGCTGAAATCCTCGATATTGTCAAGGGTTACTACGTTGTCTTTGAATGAGCCGTTTGCTACGCTCTTGATCACGAGATATTCGGGCATGATGATTTCGAGGTTTTCCGCTTTGGTAATCTTGAAATTCATGCCTTCGGGCTCTACGAGTTCCAGGTTGAGGCGAATGTGTGTGCCCTCTATGGGGTATACCTTTGTCACCTTGACGATATCTTCCTGTATGTCTTTCAGGCCGAATTCAAACATATCTGTTTCGCCCTCGCCGTGCTCCGTGATGGTGAAGTCGGTGGTCACGGGCACAGAGATGCCGCTTGGGATGCCCATTTCCTCCAATACGTCGTGGAAGTTCACTACGCGTTGGTGTGTGCTCAGTGTAGCGGCGTCGATCTCGGCGTTCACTTCGCTCACATGAAAGGCTGTGCTGGTGCTGCCTTCTTCTACCAGATAATAAGTGTTGTTTTTGTCCAACTTCACAGTGTTGTCCACCTGCAAGATGTCTTTCAGGTAGATGGAATCAGTAGAACCAAATTTCAACGCCAAACCTTCTGCACCGAGGCCCATAGTCAAGTCGATAGGCTGGCTGAAATCGTAGCTGTCATCGATACATGAAGTGACCATAAGACCTGCTGACGCAATCATCAGGGCTTGTGCCAACTTCTTGGTAAATTGCATTTTTTTCATGATATTTCGTTTTTGTTTTTCTTCGCTATTGCAAGATAGTCTTTCAACTATTGCAAAAGTAAACATTTATTTTAGGTTGAAAACATTTTTTTTGAAGAATATGAGAAAATTAACACATTCTCTCCTGCAAACCTCGGGTCGGTCGAGCGATGCTCTGTATTATACCTGAATTGTGACGGCTAAATGAGGTGGTGCTTTGAGGCCGCGAAAGGGGCATTTCTTCGTGGAACATTCTGTTAATTTTTGTAAAACCGAATTTGGACTTTAGCGAAAAAAGATGTATCTTTGTAGTACAAAAGTGGGGGAATCGTCCGACGTGGATGATTCCCCTTGTTTTTTGATATATTTTGCTGAAAAAAAGCCAAGTTCTGATGAAAATTTCGCGACGGCTCGTGAAAAAAAGTCAAGACCTTGTGAAAATTTTCCAAGGCTTTTTTGAAAAAGAAGAACGGTTTGTGAATTTTTGTCGTAATGTCGTCTGAATTTTCTGACGGGTATTTCTATAAAAACCTTAAACTTTCCTAAATAATCTTAAAATTCGCCGCCGTGGAACATTGTGCACGTGCACGGCGTTTTGGGGTGATTGTGGCAGATGTGTTTTCCCTTCTCCAAACTTTGGGGCATAAAAAAAGGGATACCGCCGTATCCCAACCTTGTTAACCTTAAATCTAATACTATGAAAAACACAATGCAAAAGTAAGGGTTTCCTGCCTTTTTGCAAGTATTTTGCCTTAAAAGCATCGCATTTTGTGTGTTTTTTAACACATTTGGCGTCATTCTGCTAAGCGAAGGTGACAAAATGGTGTATTAATCTTTCTTTTTGCCCTTGATCAACTTTCTCAATGCCAGGAGGCGTGTCTGATACCCCTTGAACAATTTGTAGGGGCGCAGGAACAGGAACGACGGATGCAGGCGTAGCGACCACGGCAGACGCGAAGGGCGCATCAGCGTAAGGTGCTCATTCAAATAGTGTTCGCACTGTTCGCGCTCGGTGGGCGAGAGGATCGTTTCGGTCATGACCATTTCGCGGAAAATGGCTACATAGATGCGCCAGGCGTACGCTTCGCAACAGCGCAACAAATCGCCATCGGCATGTCGCTCCTCGAGCAATTGGCGCATCAGGGTGTTGGCGCGCACAAAGTCTATGCGACGCACGCTGAAATGGTGGGTGCACGATGCGCCGTGCTGGCGGTAACGGTATCTGCCTGGGCAAAATCCTACGGCACGGCTATGAAACAGGTGCAGACGAGATGTGACATCGTCGCCATAAATACGCAAACTCTCGTCGTAGGGCAGGCGCTGGTGCAGGTCTGTGCGGATGGCAAAATAACCATGGATGCGCCAGTCGATAGCTCGCAGGCAGGCGTCGCGACCACTCAGCGTGATGTGTCCACTAACCAGCGGTTCTACTTCGCTCCAACCCGTATCGTCAAAGCGCTCCAGGCGGAACAGGAAGGTGTCTACTTCGGGATGTCGCAAGTGGGCTCTCCACACCGACTCCAGAGCGTCGGGCGACAACAGGTCGTCGGCGTCGAGCATCAAGGTGAATTCGCCTTTCGCCACCTTCAATCCCACGTTGCGCGCTACGGCTTGTCCACTATTCACCTTGGTCTGCATCACCTGAATGCGACTATCTCGCGCGGCGTATTGGTGCAGTATCTGCTTTGACTCGTCCGTCGAGCAGTCGTCAATACATATCATTTGCCACTCGGCGCAGGTTTGCGACAAGACGGACTCGATGCACTCGGCCACATAGGCCTGGGCATTGTATACGGCGGTCAGTATGGTGAAACGTGGATTCATATTGTGGGAGGATTAGGGGGCAGGCTTTGATCTCCAAAGTCGTTTGAGGTGAATAAAAGAAAAGGTGACCGAGCCCAGGCATAGGGCACCGCTAATACCATAGCGCATCCACGTGGATTCGGCCAGCATACAGCATAATACACCCAGCAGCAATGCGCCCTGCGAGAGGTAGAGCGCTATGCCCTGGCGGGTGAAGCGGAAGTGATATCTTTTTCTATAAAACAGAGAGAGTAGCAACAAGTCGGCTAAGTTGGCCAACGACAATCCTATACCTGCGCCCAACAGTCCATAGTATTGATAGCCCACGACTACGGCAGCAGCAAATACGACGTCGTAGAGCAATTCCATCACGAAATAGACGCGCGAATCGCCGTGTGCCAGCGACAAATAGGCGATGGGCGAGTAGATGGATTTGAAGTACATGAAAGGCAATGCTGCCCATACCATCGGCATTACTGGCAAATACTCTGCACTATAGAGCAAGCGCACCACAAATGGCAGGCTAATCGCCAAAACAATCAGGAATGGAGCCATCAGCAGAGACAAAACGTTGATTTGGCTATTCACCGTGAGGTTTTGGTGTAATATATCCTGTGCGGCAGCAGATAGGCGGGGGAAATAGTCGGCGTCCATCGCGACAAATATCATACGTGCATAACTGACCGTCAGGGTTAGTCCTGCCGCATAAAGTCCTGCGGCATACAGACCGCTGTCGGAATTGACGACCACGGCGCGAATCAGCATCTCGGTGCCTGAACCCAAAATACCTGCGCCGATGTATGCTACGCCCAATTGGATCAGGGGCTTGCCTGCCTTGAGACTGCGAAAACGCAGGGGGTGAATGCGATAGGGAAACTGCTTGCTGGTGACGCGCAGGTGTAGTAAAAAAGTTGTGAGGGTAGTGAGCAACAATACAGGAATAACCCCGCGAATGCCCCAGATACTATAAATGACGAGAGCAAAAGCCAGGGTGCATCCGGCAATCAGTGCAGAATTCGTTGCAATAGCTTTCAGACGGCTGGTGCCTCGCAGAATTGCGACTTCGCCTCCTGTCAGGGTGTTGAAGGCTACGGCTGGCGCCAAGGCGCAGATAGAAAGGGCGTGCGCTGTGTCGTGGAAGAACCATAAACTCAGAGCTGGTGACAACGCCAAGGTGACCACTGCACCCAATACGGCGGTCCAGAATATCAAGGTGCGGATCAGACGGGCCTGCAATAGGAGTGCTCGTGTGTTGCCCTGTTCGCAAAGCGGCGAGAGTCGGCGTACGGCACTAAATCCAAGACCAAAATTGGTCGAGTTGCCGAGCAATTCTATCGCTCTGAAATATAAATCCGCCAAACCCATACCCACAGGTCCTATCAGTACGGCAGCGGCTTTGTTGCGTACGATAGAAATGAGAATGTTGAGGAACTGTACGCTCCCCAGCAGACCTGTGTATTTCAATATGTGGGAATAGGACAAGGTGGTGTAGTGCTTGTGGTATTAGACGTGGTGTATCTTGTATCAATCAACGGCCTTTTTGCCGGAATATTGTTTGGCTGCATCGGATGTCTCTCATGCTTCGCTCGGTATTAAATACTAGGCAAAGAATGTCCGTTGATCTTGCGATAAAGGTCTAGGGCATAAACGTCGGTCATACCCGAAATATAGTCGAGTACGCCCATTATTCTGTCGGCTAGGCGTGGCGCATTCAGTTGGTATTGTGAAGAAACTTGCCCCAGTAGCAATTGGCTGTACGCCTTCTGAGGTTCGAGCACAGCCTCGGTCATCAATTCCAACAAGGTGTAGATGATGTGATAACCTGCCAGATCTATATCTGTCACCTCCTTGGATGAATAGATGCGGCTCTTGGCTACACGCTCGCAGGTCTTGTATGCAGTCAACAGATGTTCGGGCAGGTGCGAGATGAGCGAACCCTGGAAAGTGCCCGCCAGGATTTCTGTTTCGTTGGCCATAAAGATGTCTACGCAAGCGTTTTCCAGTGCATTGATGACGCACGAACGGAGATACGCGATACGGTCGCCGTTGTCCGTGCCTTCGGGGTAGCTGGATTGTAACTGTTTCTGGGTTTCTTTGTCAAAGAAATTGAGCAATAAGGTCTGCGTTTCTTCGTTTGAGAGCAGGCGCAATTTGAATGCATCCTCGATATCCATGATCTCGTAACAGATGTCGTCGGCAGCTTCGACCAGATAGACAAAAGGATGTCTGACTGCACGCAGAGCACCGTCTTCGAAAGTATAAGGGATGCCTAGTTCGTCGGCAATCTTGCGGTAGTCTTCTGTTTCGCTTGCAAAGAAACCAAACTTCGACTTCTTGCCTGCCAACGTCGATTCGTAGGGGTATTTCACGATTGAGGCAAGTGTGGAGTAGGTCATTACGAATCCGCCACGGCGTCTGCCGCCAAATTGATGCGTCAGCAGGCGGAATGTGTTGGCATTGCCGTCAAATCGGGTCAGGTCGGCCCATTCTTTTTCGCTCAGGCGGTCGCCGTCCTCGCCTGCGTAGTCTGCCAGCATTTTGCCTTTGCCCTCCGAGAAAAACGTACGAATGGCACGCTCGCCGCTATGACCAAAGGGCGGATTGCCCATATCGTGTGCCAGGCAGGCGGCGGATACGATGGCGCCCATGTCCTGTAGTCCTGCGTCGGTCAGTTCGGGATGGCGCAAGGTTAATTCTTGTGCTACATCCGCGCCGAGTGAGCGCCCCACACTGCTCACCTCGAGGCTATGCGTCAGGCGATTGTGCACAAAAATACTGCCAGGCAAGGGAAATACCTGGGTCTTGTTTTGCATACGTCTGAACGGCGCAGAGAATATCAAACGGTCGAAATCGCGCTGGAACTCCGTGCGGCGCTCAGGGCTTTGGGTCGAGCTGTCTTCCTTACCCAAACGTTTATCTGAAATCAATCTTTTCCACTCCATCATAGGGTAAAATATCCTTTTTCGTGACAAATTTAATGAAAGGTGGGTGAAAGCGAAAGCGAAACCTGCTTTTTTCTTTGATTCGATAACAATAAATCGTGTAGAAGCAGACTTTTGGCCTCGCCTCCCTTGATGAAAAGCAGGTTTGAGTGGTTGTCTGAGAAACTTGATTGGTTGTTTGAAAAAAAAGGTAAGGTCTCGTAAAAATTTCGCGACGGCTCGTTGAAAAAAGGTCTAAGGAAATTTAAAAAAGGTCTAAGCTTTTTTTAAGTCGTCTAAAAGAGGTGTTTTGGGTATGCCTTGCGTTTTTTTACAAAAAAGGTTTTGAATGTGCCTAATATAAAGGTCTGCTTTTGGTGGAGTGGTTTTTTTTGCGTAACTTTGCGCGGAATTACAATTATATATATGCGCGCGTGAAAAAGGCTTGATTGTTTCCGCTGCGCTACTAAGATTGAAAGAATGGAAAATAGACCTGAAACTTTGATTGAACAAGAAAACGAAATGGATTTTGCCAGAATCTTTATGATGTGTAAGGAGATCCTCCTGCGCAAATGGTATTGGTTCTTGATATCTGTTGTGGCTTGTTTGATACTTGGTTATATTTACTATCAAAAACAGCCTCGCGTATATCAGCGCCAGGCGGTGATGCTGATAGAGGATGCCGATCCCATGGGAGGTGCTATGGGCAGCAATTCGCGACGTGTGCGCAACAACATGACTTCGCTGATGGAGCTGAATGGTATCAGTGTGGGTGATAACCTGGAGAACGAAATGTTTATCCTGACTTCGTTGCGCTTGATGGAAAACGTCGTGGATAGTTTGAGCTTGGATGTGGACTATAAAATGGAGAATGGCCTGCATGATGTGACGCTGTACAGAGAACGCCCCGTCGAAGTGATTTTCCAAGGTGTATTGAAGGGAAAAGAATCGGTGACGTTCAAGATGAAACCTGCAGGGCAGGGTCGTTATGAACTTTATTCATTCACACAAAATAACGCAGAGCTGAATGGAAGCGTAGTTGCAGAAGTAGGAAAGTTGACTACAACTCCTGTGGGCAAGCTGACGTTGAAAGATACAAAGAGGGCAAAGCGATTCCCTCAGGATGGCGAAATCCTTGTAACCAGAATTTCAAAGAAAAAAGCCGCTGCGGATTTCCGTGCAAAACTCTCGGCGACAGAATACGACAAGGAAAGTACACTGATCGTACTCACTTGTAATGACAACAACGAATTGCGAGCAGAAGATGTGCTGAATGAAGTATTCGAAGCTTACAAGCGCGACGTTGTTGAGAACAAGAATCGCGTGGCAGAAAGCACGGCGAAATTTATTGACGAAAGAATTGAGTTGATCGGCGGAGAATTGGACGGCATCGAAGATAGATTGGCGGACTTCAAGACCAAAAACAAACTGATCGACTTCGAAAGGGATGCACAACTCTTTGCGTCGGAAAATGCTTCTGCAAAAGCAAAAACTATCGAGGCAGAAACGCAACTTTCCGTAGCGCAATTGCTGAAAGAACATTTGCTGGATCAAAGTAATAACGGAGATTTGATACCATCTCTGAATATAGCAGGTGCAAGTTACGGTTCCTTGGTGGTCGAGTACAACAAATTGATAGCAGAAAGGCATCAGTTGTTGCAAAATACGTCGGAGTCGGCAGATGCTATCATTAATATCGACTATCAGTTGGCCGCGTTGAGACAAAATATCGTCTCCTCTGTAAATAGCCACATCAGTTCGCTCGAACTCCAAGTGAAGCAGGCACGAGCATACGAGTCAAAATTTGCTGCCAAGATGGGCACCGTGCCAGAAACTGAAAAGGAAGCAGTAAATATCGAACGCCAACAAGCATTGAAGTCTGCGTTGTATAATTACTTGCTCAATAAACGCGAAGAAGTAGCATTGCAATTAGCCATCAACGAGGCAAACGTTCGAATGGTGGAATATCCGATGGGAAATAATTTGCCAATCTCGCCGAGAAGAAATATGATCCTTCTGATCAGTTTGGTGATGGGTGTAATGATTCCTGCTGCATGCATTTGGTTACGTCGCCAAATGGATACAACAATCTGTGGACGCAAGGATGTAGAGGGAATATCAAGTATTCCTATCGTCGGCGAACTGCCACACTGGAACGAAGGATCTCGCGGAGCCCTTATTTCAGAATGTGCTAGTAGCGATTCCATTGTCGAAGCTTTCCGCGTGATGAGGTATAGTGCAAAATTTGTCAAACCAAAGGCAAGAGTGTTTGTTTGTACTTCGAGCACTCCGGGGCAAGGTAAAAGTTTTGTGACACGTAACTTTGCCGTAGCTCAGGCAATGACTGGACAACGTGTGCTATTGATTGATGCCGACATTCGTAAGGGTACTTTGACCAAATATTATGGTGGTGAAGAAGGTCTGACTAATTATTTGGCGGACGAAGGTGGAAGTGTTGATATCACGGCGTACATTCGCAAGGGGGCTTTGGTAGAAAACGTTGACTTCTTCCCTGCTGGCGCAGTTCCTCCCAATCCGACAGAGTTGCTGATGTCTGAGCGCTTGGAAGCGTTGGTAAATGTTGCGAAAGAAAACTATGATTGCATTATCTTCGACGCTACGCCGGCATTCTCCGTTGCTGATGCAGAGGTATTGTCTCGTGTAGCAGAATTGTTGCTATTCGTTGTTCGTGTAGGTGTTCAGGATAAAGATTTCTTGAAAGACCTGGAACGTATGCATCAAAACCAACGTCTGAGCAACCTTGCTATCGTAGTTAATGATGCGGACATAAAATCAAAACTCCATTATGGCTATGGCTACGGCTATGGTTACGGAACTAAAGATTCTGACTGTCGCAGAAAATTCTCACTGAAAAGAAAATAAAATAGAGGAGAGGTTTGTAAAAGGCCCTTTTCAAATAAAAAAAGTATACTAATTCAATAAAATAAACTTATGGCTCAAGAAGACGTATTTAAGAAGATTGTTTCGCACTGTAAAGAGTATGGTTTCGTATTCCCATCAAGTGATATCTATGATGGACTTGGTGCGGTGTATGACTATGGTCAAAATGGTGTGGAGTTGAAGAATAATATCAAGCAGTATTGGTGGCAATCTATGGTGCTGCTTCACGAAAACATCGTGGGTATTGATAGCGCCATCTTTATGCATCCTACGGTTTGGAAAGCGAGTGGTCACGTTGATGCGTTCAATGATCCCCTTATCGACAACCGTGATTCAAAGAAGCGTTATCGTGCTGACGTTTTGATCGAAGACCAAATTGCTAAGTACGACGAAAAGGTAGAAAAAGAAGTGGCTAAGGCGCGCAAACGTTTTGGCGAATCTTTTGACGAAGCACAATATTTGGCTACAAGCCCACGTGTGTTGGAACTTCTGCAAAAGAAAGAAGCGCTCCACGAACGTTTCGCTGTGGCGATGAATGATATGAACCTGGAAGAGTTGAAGCAAATCATTCTGGACGAAGAGATCGTTTGTCCTATCTCTGGTACAAGAAACTGGACAGACGTACGTCAGTTCAACTTGATGTTTAAGACTGAAGTCGGCTCTACTGCTGAGGGTGCGTCTACTATTTATCTTCGTCCAGAAACGGCGCAAGGTATCTTCGTAAACTACCTGAATGTGCAAAAGACAGGACGTATGAAGTTGCCCTTCGGTATTGCGCAAATCGGTAAGGCGTTCCGCAACGAAATCGTAGCACGTCAGTTCATCTTCCGTATGCGCGAATTCGAACAAATGGAAATGCAATTCTTCGTTAAGCCCGGCACAGAACTCGAATGGTTCAACCAATGGAAGGATACCCGTATGGCATGGCACCAAGCTCTCGGTTTCGGTGCAGAAAACTACCGCTACCACGATCACGAAAAGTTGGCGCACTATGCTAACGCTGCTTGCGATATCGAATTCCGTATGCCTTTTGGTTTTAAAGAAGTCGAAGGTATCCACAGCCGTACCAACTTTGACCTTTCACAACACGCACAATACTCTGGCCGTAAGATCGAATATTTCGACCCAGAAACCAACGAACGCTACACTCCATACGTGATCGAAACAAGTATCGGTGTGGACCGTATGTTCCTGAGCGTGATGTGCCACAGTTATGAAGAAGAA
>JAEIGA010008497.1_pt1 | contig 15572 bp, 15 predicted proteins | sample 9270691 | NCBI WGS metagenome assembly JAEIGA01 (sample SAMN17057246, study PRJNA624740) | gut metagenome | biome: biome; isolation source: fecal sample | host: Bos grunniens | place: China: Xizang | collected 2019
CTCCTCGCCGATGGGGGAATTGGTGGTGAACCTTATCGTATCTTTCGGACAGTGGGAGCGCAAGACGATTCAGGAGCGCATCAAGCGGCATTTCCAAACCGCGCTTGAGCAAGGCTACTTCGTGGGCGGCGTTCCGCCGTTCGGATACAAGGTCGACGACCACACGCTCGTTCCCGATCCGGAGACGGCGCATCTCGTGCCGCACATCTTCCGCCTTTTCGTCGAGCTGGGCTCGGCGAAGAAGGTAGCGAAGAAACTGCACGACGAAGGCATCGAGCGTTTCCCCGGACGGCCTTGGACGGTGCAGTCGGTTTACAACTGCATCAATAACGTAAGGTATGTGGGGAACGCCAGCTGCCACGGCAAGATCGTCAAAGGCAAGCAGGTCGCGCTCGTCACCCGCGACCTTTGGGACAAGGCACACGCCAAGGTCAAGGAGGTTGAGGTGAAGAACGTCGAGCGGGTCATCAGCCCGGAGACCGAGCTCTTTCGCGGCCTTATCACCTGCGGCCATTGCAACCACGCGATGGTGTACCGCTGGAGCCGCAAGGATACGCTCGGCACGAGGAAGTACGCGTACTTCGTCTGCCAGCATGATTCGCGGCAAGCGGTCTCGAAGTGTCCGATCAGGAGCGTGAGCGTCACGACGGTGCAGGACGCAATCGAGCGGGAGCTTGAGTCGGTGATGCTTTCATCGACGGGGCTTCTTGTGGCGGTGGCGAACGAGACCTCATACACGCCGGAGCAGATCGTGACGGGGTTCAGGCGGCACACCTTTTGGCAGAACCTGGCCATGCCGGAACGGACGAAAATCTACCGGCTTTTGATGCATTCGGTCAGGGTGTTCAGCGACGCGCTGGAAATCAAGATGCACCTGCCGGTCACGAACGCCAAGCACGAGCTTATCAGGGCGCATTACCTCGCCGAGGACGCGAACGAAAGCTCGGATGTGCGAGTTGAGGCGGACGGTTGCCTCTTCGTGAAGGTGCCGATTGCGTTCAGGACGATTTCCGGACGCAAGCAGATCGTCCGCGAGGGCGACGGCGGGGCGGACGCGAAGCCGACAATGCACATGCTCAAGGAGGAGTTGGCGCAAGGGTCGATTCTCAAGGCGTTCGCCAAAGGCATCGCTTGGATGAAGATCGTGGACGAGGGCAAGGCGACATCGGTAAGCCAGCTTTCCGAGATCGTCGGGGTCGACCGCCATTATGTTATTCACACGATCCGGCTTGCGACGCTCTCGCCGAGGATCATCCGCGCCGCACTTTCGGGAACGCTCCCGGACGGCTTCTCGCTTCAGAAGGTGCGCAAGATCGAAACGGACGATTGGGAGGAGCAGGAGCGGCTCTTGGGCTTCCCGATGGCATCATGAAGGAGATGGGCGGCATGGCTGTATGCCGCCCTTATTATATAAGGAAAAAGAAAAAGAAAGGAAAAGGAACAATGAAAACGCAACGCAACCCGGACTGCATGGCCTTAAACTGCACGGCCCCGGTCGACCTGATCGCTAAGGTAAGAACGGCGGTCGAGGACATAAAAGTCCCTTGTTGGACACGCGCAGGGCACAGGCCCTCGCGCAACACGCGGACAATGAGTGTCTCGCAATTCGTCGTGGAAGCGATAGCCAAGGCGGTGGCGGGAGTCGAAGCTTCGCCGGAAAATATCGAGTGGGCGAGAGAGAAAAAAGCCAAGGCGCGGGAGAATTACGCACTCGCCAGCCACCAACGCTGGGAGGAGAGAAGAAAGAAACGAGCGCGGTGAGACCACCGAAATACTACCCAACCACTGGGGAGCGGGACAACTCGTCTCACTCCCCAGTCTTTTTTCTCCCTTGCACGACGAAACCTCTCTTTTGGGGCTTGCGAGAGAGAAAATGGGGGTGTGTCAACGCCCTGTGTCCACGTCACAGCCCCTCACCCCGACACACTTTGGAGAAGTTTTCCAAACCCCCGCATACCGCAAAAACCCCCGATTTTACGGGGTTTTCTCGCTCCCCAACCCCCGAAAACAAAAAAAGAGAAGCCGCGCTTCTCCTTTTCGATTTTGAATTCTGGTGGGGACTGAGGGACTCGGACCCCCGACCCTCTCGGTGTAAACGAGATGCTCTAACCAACTGAGCTAAATCCCCAAACACTAACCTTCGGTTAGGAAATTGCGAGTATTATACCATAAATTACTGACGAATTGTGAAAAATATACTTTCACAGCAAAAAATTCTTCGCGAAAACCACAGCCTCGTCAAGATTCGAATATTTTCCATCAAGCTGCGCTTCATAAGCCATCCTTAATATTTCTCCAAATTTCACACCTGGCTTTAGTCCCAATTCAATGAGATTTCGCCCCATTAAAATCGGCTTTGGAGCAGAATCCGCAATCTTCAAACGTTCAGCACTTTCAAGAAGCCAGCGACACGATTCGGGCATTTGATCAGTAGCGCCGGCATCCGCCGCAGCAACTTTAACGAGCCGATCTATCCTTTTAACTTCGGCAGCCAACCTTCTTATAGCATTATCCGAAGCCTTTGCCTGCCAAAGCGCAAATGGACGCATGTGAAGCCGAACGAGCGCAGGAACTTCTTTTAAGATGCGCTCCTCATCCGTAAGACGGCTTAAAAACGATAAGGTGGGCCCCAACCCGGCCTCATCGTGACCGGGAGAGCGTATGTGCTTTTTATCGCTGTCATAAAACGTCGTCGCAGGCTTTCCGAAATCATGACAGAGAACCCCCAGCGCGACAATGATCTCCTCTTGCTGATCGGCGTTTGAGCTGCGCATTCTCGCGTATGCGTCGAGGCTTTTTTTTGTATGACACCATACATCACCTTCAGGGTGCCATTGAGGATCTTGTTCACAGCCGACAAGCGCCTCTAATTCAGGATAATATCTAAGCCACCCCACTTGGCGAAGAAACTCAAGCCCCTTGGATATCGAGCGCCCCTTCGTCAATAATTTAACCCACTCTTCAAAAAGCCTTTCTTTAGGCAAATCTTCACTTGTCATCAGGCTACATATCCCAATGGTGCTTTCATCCACCTCAAGATCAAATCTCGCGATAAACTGCATAGCCCTTAAAACACGCAGAGGATCTTCCGCGAAATGACCGCTTACATGACGCAATATCTTTTTCTCAAGGTCATTGCGCCCTTGCCATGGATCAATGATTTCTCCCGTAAGAGGATCTTTGTAGATGGCATTTATCGTAAAATCGCGTCTGGCGGCGGCCTCTTTAATCGTCAGGCGCGAATCGAACTGCGCAGAAAAAGCTTTGTGGCCAAGACCGAGTTTTGTTTCTCTTCTGGGAAGCGCCACATCTATATCATAATGATGGAGTTTTATCACCCCAAAGCTTGCGCCGACAAGATTAAGCGAAAAAGAACCTGAAAGAGCTTTTATGACGTCATCATGACCAAGGCCGTAAACTTCAACATCAAAATCTTTCGGCTCAAACCCCAGAAGCTGATCTCTGACACATCCCCCGACAAGCAGCGCCCTACCGCCTGCAGCAGAAAGTAGGCGCGCTACCTTTATAACGACATCTTCCATCGTCTCACTTGTGACGACGCATCTGTCGCGTCGCAGGAGGATCTATCACCTCCGGCATCAGCGCCGCTTCGTTTTTAGCGGCACTCTTGCGGCGGATTATCCACATCTGCCAAATGGAAAAGACCTGACTGAGCGTCCAGTAAAGGCTAAGCGCGGCCGGGAATGAATAGAACATAAAGAGCATCATAACCGGCATAAAGACGATCATCATGCGCTGCTGGTTCTTATCCCCCGTTGAAGGCGTAAGAGCTGACTGCAAAGCCATTGTAAGCGCCATCAAAATCGGCAGGATATTAAGCCCGCCGAACGGGAACCAAGACGAGAACAAACCTTCAGGCTCCGAAAGGTCTCCAATCCAAAGGAAGGGAGCGTATCGCAATTCAACTGCTGAGCGAAGAACGTTGAAAAGCGCGATAAACACAGGAATCTGCACGAGCATCGGCAGGCACGAGCTCATGGGATTTACTTTAGCGTCACGATAAAGCTGCCATGTCTCCTGCTGAAGCCGCTGGGGATTATCTTTGAACTTCGCCTGAATCTCTTTCATCTTCGGCTGAATTTCCTGCATCTTCTTCATTCCGACAGTGGACTTGTGCGTAAGGGGCCAGAAAAGAAGTCTTACCAAAATCGTAAGAAGAATTATGGCTACACCATAGTTCGGAATGAGCGAATTAAAGAAATCAAGAAGCCAGAGAATCGGATAGCACACCCATCTCCACATCCCGAACTCCATCACGTCTTTCATGCCCAAAGACCAGAGCAGAGACTGCTTTTTAGGGCCGACATAAAAGACGCTCGTGCGATTTTTGGGCAGAGACGAGAATTTAGCCAAAGCGCCGATGCTCTCAGGCTTATACTCCTGCACTTTCATATCGCGAGAGATATTGGCGCTGAAACCGGAAACCGCGTCGCTCGACGAGACCAAAGCCGTAACAAAGAAGCGATTCTTAAGCGCGATCCACTTCTGCGAGCCTTCATAACCGACCGTTGATGTGCGAGGAAGACCTGAAGCGTTTTTAGAGCCGCCGCAACCGCCGAGAGAACCGACAAGATATGCTTTCAAGGGTGAGTCGCCTTCACAATGGTGGATAACCTTTCCGCCCTTAGGATCGATCTGCCAGCTGTCGACCGAAAGAAGATCGTTTTTCCCAAGCCCCATCTCCATAACACCGAGCGAAAGCGAATTGGCGCAAGGAAGCGCTTCTTTAAACTCATCCTCAAACGTAAGAAGATAATTGTCAGCGAGAGTAATCTTTCTTGTCATTACATCCGAAGCGAACACAATGACATTGGAAGAAGCCTCTTTAAATTCAAAGGACGTTCCGCGGGAAAAACCTTCAATCCCCGACACCTCCGCCAAAGGTGAAGCTGAAAAATCAAACTCAACCGCGGGATTCTCATCTGAAATCGGCGCATTACCTATGGGGTAATCCTTGAGAACAGCCTTCTTTACGGCGGCCCCCCACGACGAAACGACGACTTTCAGCTTGTCGTTCTCAAGCACATATTCTTTTTCTGGCTGAGAGGGCTTTACCTCTTTAGCATCATCCGCCTTGGGCGTTTCGGCCGTCTTGGCGACAGAAGGCGCCTGCGAGAGAGAGACCTCGTTTGTAACCAAGGTCTGCCCGCCGCGATTATCGGACGAAATCTTTTTCTTCGGATTTTCTACAAAAATGTACCAGGCCAAAACAGCCCCAAGCACAAGGCAAATCAACTTCTCTGTCTTATTCATTGCAATGACTCCTTTCGGATTGAAAATTATTTACTGAAATCACCATTTTTCCACCTGCCTTTCGGAGGCACCGGATCATACCCGCTTGCGCCAAAAGGGTGGCAACGCAAAATTCTCCATATCCCCAGCAAAAAGCCCTTTACGGCGCCATGCACCTCAAGAGACTCTATCATATAGTTCGAGCAACTCGGCTCAAACCTGCACGCACCTCCAAGAAACGGAGAAAGAACCACTTGATAGGCTCTAACAAGAAGAATCATCGCTTGACGCATATTCTCCTCATTTCATCCATCACTTGAAATACACTCTTATCGCCTATCGCCGCTCGAGCTACAAAAATCCATTCTGTATCAGGCGGCATTTCATCAGATTTCACCAACAAGCGATAAGCCTCTCGCAGCAACCGCTTGGCTCTGTTGCGGTCAACTGCGTCGTGAAAACTTTTTTTTGAAACGACAACGCCGGCCTTACGGTCGGCGTCGGGAGTTTCAAGACGCCACGCAACGAATAAACGCGCTCTTATAGAACGCCCCCGGTCGAAGACGTTTTTGTATCTCGAGCCGGGCAGTCGCGTGGACATCCTTTAATGCCTCAGACCTGCGTCAGGCGCTTACGGCCTTTCGCACGACGGGCCGCGAGAACCTTTCTGCCACCCTTAGTCGCCTTACGAGCGCGATAACCGATTTTTCTTTTCCGCTTAATCTTGGACGGCTGCCATGTCATTTTCATGATATTTTCTTCCTTTCAGCTAAAAATTGAGTGAGTATTATATCATAACTTACCCTTATATTTCAAGATGTCTCAGTAAATAAAGAGCATCTCTCTATACTTGGGCAGCGGCCAGCGTGAATCATCGATAAGATATTCGAGCCTATCGACCGTACGCCTTAGGTCATCCATCGCCGCGATTATCCCTTCCGGAGCGCCTTGCGACAGCGCTTTTTCAACTCTTTCGCACTTGATATGCATATCGTCAAGACCCGCGCCCAACTTCAGTGAAAGCGCCGTAAGCCCCTTTATACCCATCTTAAGGCCGTCCTTTCTGGCCTGACCGATGGCGGTTGCAAGACGCGTGAACTCTTCAGCGACGACAGGGCGGATCATGGAGCGCGCGATATCCAGCGCGACCGCCCCTTCTATGCGGATTCTTCGAGTATAATCGTCCAAACCTATTTCACGGCGACAATCAAGTTCTTCCGCACTCAACACGCCGTAACGCTCGAAGAGCGCGCGGTTCTGAGGCGACTGAAGCGGCTGAAGAGCGGCGATGGTATCTTTAAGATTCGCTAGCCCCCTCTTCTTCGCCTCACTCACCCATTCGGCGGAATAGCCGTCGCCCGAAAACACTATGCGCTTATGCTTTCGTATAATCCTTTGGAGGAGCGATTGCAGATTCGTATTGAAATCTCCGTTCATCGCCTCAAGCTTGTCGCATATCGCATCTATCGATTCGGCGACGATCGTATTTAGGACCATCTGGCTTTGGGCGCAATTCTGGGAAGAGCCCGGGGCGCGAAACTCAAACTTGTTGCCAGTAAAGGCGAAAGGAGAAGTTCTGTTTCTGTCCGTAGCGTCCTTTGGCAGCGGCGGCAGCGTATCGACACCGATTTTCAACTTGCCGCGGCCGGAAGCGCGGCCTGCCTTGCCCGTTTCGATAGACTCCATCACGGCATTAAGCTCATCGCCGAGGAATATCGAAATAATAGCGGGAGGCGCTTCGTTGGCGCCAAGACGATGGTCGTTGCCGGCCCCGGCCGTAGTCATCCGAAGAAGATCCGCGTGCAAGTCTACAGCTCTGATGACGGAGAGAAGGAACGTTAAGAATATTGCGTTTTCTCTTGGATTGGAGCCTGGAGAGAGAAGGTTTCGCCCGCCATACGAAATCGACCAGTTGCAGTGCTTGCCGGAACCGTTGACACCCTCGAACGGTTTTTCGTGAAGAAGACAGACCAAATCGTTCTCATCGGCCGTAAGACGCAAAACCTCCATGACCATCATGTTGTGATCGACCGCGAGATTCAAGTCTTCGAACATCGGAGCTAATTCAAACTGCGCCGGAGCCACTTCATTATGACGGGTTTTAGCCGGAATCCCAAGTCTCCAAAGACGCTTCTCCACGTCAGTCATAAACTTAAGAATTCTCGGACGGATAGCACCGAAATAATGATCGTCAAGCTGCTGATGTTTCGCGGGAGCCGCGCCGAAAACGGTTCTACCCGTCTGCAGAAGATCCGGGCGCCGGCGATAGAAACTCTTATCTATCAGAAAATATTCCTGCTCTGCCCCAAGTGTGATTTCAACGGACTTTCCGCCCTGACGGAACTTCTTCATCAAACGCTCGGTAGAGCGCGCAAGAGCCTGAATCGAACGCAGAAGAGGCGTTTTCATATCAAGAGAAGCGCCCGTATAAGAACAGAAGGCCGTAGGTATGCAGAGCGTAGCCCCGTTCTCGTGACGTTTTATGAACGCAGGCGACGTTGGGTCCCAGGCGGTATATCCGCGCGCTTCAAACGTCGACCTTAAGCCGCCAGACGGAAACGAAGAGGCGTCGGTCTCGCCGCCTATCAGGTTTTTACCGGAAAATCTCTGAACAGCCCTCTGCGGACCGATCGGCTCTAAAAACGCGTCGTGCTTTTCAGCCGTTCCGCCGGTGAGAGGTTGAAACCAATGGGTGAAATGCGTAGCTCCGGATTTAAGCGCCCACTTCTTCATCCCTTCCGCGACATCATCTGCTATAGACGGATCAAGCGGCTTTAAGTCACGCATCGTCGCTAAAAGTTTAGCGGCGATTTTTTTATCTAAGTACTTAAGAATCGCCTTTTCGCAAAAGACATCCTCGGCATAAGTCTTAAGAATATCATCCGTCATAAAAATCAATCCTGATTATCTACTTTCTTCCACTGCCTACCATCAAAAGCTACGTCCTTGCCAGCGCAGAGAAGAGCGGTCAGTTCTTCAGGCGTAAGCCCGTTAGAAGCGTAAACGAGCTTCTCGGCGTGACCGTCCGCAAATGTCACGTGCCCACAGCGGCCGCGCTTGCCGTTCTTGTGGTTAAAGCCGATAGCCTCCGCCTCGCCGTCCCAATCCTTTCCGTAGGAGTCTCCGTCGACATTGGCCTTGTAATTCAAGACGCAATCACATTGCCATTCATCGCCATCGGGATTGTCGATGGGCTTTCCATCCTTAAATTTAACTGTCGGCAATTCAGCAAAAAGAAGCACTCTGTCGGCGCGAGCGAGCTTTCCGTAGCCAATTACGCCGGATTTTACGCTCGTGCCTACAGCACCAGAGCCTTGGGTCGTATCGTAACCGAACCTCGCGTTCATCACATAACTCCACTTCGGAGTCTTTTTCCCCTTCTCCTGTCTGTAGCGAAGGTGTTCAGGACAGACATAAACGTCACGATTCTCTCCGACGGCGCGCCAGATGGCGCCATTGGTGATGGCATACATCGCATCCTCTTCATTCTCCGTTCCATAAAACGGGCAGGTATCAACCGAGGGCGGAGACGAAGGTCTTTTCTTAAACTGCTCCTTGTTCGACAGCCAGCTTATCCACCCGACGATTTCCGCATAGTAGATGTGAATGTCAGAGTCTTTCGTATTAAGTACGGACACCTGACGCGAACCAGCAAGGCAATAGTACTCGCTTTCCATAGCCCTTGACTGAACTGCCGCCGAGAGGCTCCTCATGTTCGCCATGCACTTCGCGGCCCTGGCCGACTCGTCAGACCCCCCCACGACCGCCAACAGCGTAGCCATAAGAATACCCAATATTCCGATGACGACAACAAGCTCGATCAAGCTAAAACCTTTTTTTGTTTTTGACATTTCTATTTTCTCCTTGTATTAAATGCTGAAAATTCATAGCTCATTAATCACGAAAGCCGAGGCGCCAAGGCAAAATACTCAATCGCCTTTTCATACGACTTAAAACCTTCGCCAGAAAACACCTTTTCCGCCACTAATGAAATATACGAAAAATGCCGAAACTCTTCACGCGCCTTAGGCTCGCTTAAATGCACCTCTGCAACCGGCAGACTGACAGCCTTAAGAGCGTCCAATATCGCAAGTGACGTGTGGGTATAGGCGGCGGCATTTATGACTATCGCGTCATAAACGCCTCTCGCTTCTTGGACCCAATCAACCAACACTCCTTCATGGTTGGATTGTTTTATTTCAACGTCAATACCAAGAGCGTCAGCTTTCGTTTTTATAAAATCCACCAAATCGGTATACGTGCCAGCGCCGTATATGGCTCTTTCACGAATACCGAGCATATTCAAATTAGGCCCATTAAGGACAAGTATCTTCATAACAAATACATTTTTAACGCCACAATCTCACTGCGCAAAAAAAAGTGCGAAAATTGTATCATACACTTGCACTTGCAGTCAACGGATATGATATACTTTCAGGCGCATGAGACACAATCGATATTTACAGCTTTTCTGGGAGTTTTTCAAAACTTCACTTTTCGTCGTCGGCGGAGGATACGCAATCGCGGCCGAGGCGAATGATAAATTCGGAAAAAGGCTACGGTGGCTTAAAGAAGACGAGATATTGGACAACCTGCCTTTAATATCATCTGTGCCAGGGCTCATAGCCGGCAACACGGCCATTTTCACCGGTCTTAAAACGGCAGGGCGCTTGGGAGCCGTCGCCGCCCTGACGGGATCGGCCGTCCCCTCTCTTGTTATTTTCACTCTCGTCTCATACGGCTTTACACTCGTTCCGAACGGCAATTCCTTGATAGAAGGCTCGTTTCTCGCTCTCAGGTCTTCGCTTACGGCAGTTGTCGCAACAACCATGTATTCGACCTTGATGCGCAAAGCCCCCGATTTCGAAAAAGGAATAGGCGTAGAGCTTAAACCTCTAAGAACAAAAACTCGCATAACCGCCATATGCGCCGCTCTCCCGATTCTTGCCGCCGCCGCGATTTTTCACCTAGATATTCTATGTGTATTTCTCAGCTTCGGCACGATCTGCATAGGAGGCGGCTTTCCGCTTGTACCGTTTTATTCCCGTGTCTTTACTGGACCAGAAGCGCTGTTTGTCGGCATGACGGAAGAGAACTTCTCAAACCTCATGGCTCTTACCCAGATGACTCCAGGACCTGTAAGCGTAAACGCGGCCACCTTCTTCGGCATTTCAATGGGCGGAATTTTCGGCGGAATAATCGCGACCGCCGCGTTATTAACTCCATCATATTTTATGATGACGGGGGCGCTCACGGCGCTTTACAAGCTGAAAAAAAGCAATGCCGCCAAAATCGCCTTCGCGATAATGAAGCCTATCTCACTGTGTCTAATGTCTTTAGCTCTGTGGAAATTCGCAACAATGAGCGTCGTCACACGCTGCGCCGCAGGAAGCTTCGAGCTGAACTTAACCGGGCTTGCCATTTTCGCCATATCAGTAATTTTACTTAAAAAATTCAAGTTCTCCGTGATGGCGAGCGTAGCTTCTTCTGCTGCGGCCGGTTTCGCGATCGCCCTACTCAATCAATGGCGCGGATGAAGCTTATGAATTTCAAAAAAGCGCGCCGCGTCGACATGGGTATAAATCTGCGTTGTCGATATATCGCTATGACCCAAGAGCTCCTGTATCGCACGGATGTCAGCTCCGTGCGAGAGCATATGCGAAGCGAAACAATGCCTTAGAACGTGCGGAGATATCCGCGCCTCGTCTATTCCCACGGCAACAGCGCGTTCTTTCACGACTTTAAAAACGCCTTGTCTCGTAAAAGGCTTTCCCAGACGCGTTAAAAAAAGATATGTGTTCGAAAGATCCCCCCTGCCGAACGATGGGCGCGACACATCGATATACTTTTGAAGTGCCCTTCCCGCAGCACCTCCGATCGGCACCAAGCGCTCTTTCGAACCCTTGCCGAATATTCTCAGAAGTTCTCCGTCCGCGACGATATCCTCCACCTTCAGCGAGCAGACTTCTGAAACGCGAAGACCGCAGGAATACATAATCTCAAGAAGCGCCCTGTCCCGCAGGCTGCGGGCGTCCTCGGCATTGATCGAATCAAGTATGAGAAAAGTCTCTGTTTCGGAAAGAACCTTTGGCAGGACTCTATCTTTTCTCGGAGGCGATATCGTATCTGTCGGATCACACGAAACAATACGCCTGTCTTTAAGGTATTTAAACCACATCCTGATGGCCGCCGAGCGTCTGGCGCGCGACGAGCGCTTAAGACCGCGAACTCTTTCTACATCTAAAAATTCCGACACGTCCTCACGCGTCACTTCCTTCGCAGAGGTGCGGCCTTTTTGTTTCAGAAACTGCGCAAAAAAAAGAAGATCGCCCGAATACGCTTCGCACGTATTATCGCTCAAGCCCCTCTCCAGCATAAGAGAGGCAATAAAATCCGATGTTTCAGAGTCGAGCAAGAAAATCCTCGATAAGTGCGCACATCTTGGGTTTAGCCTCTTCGCTGGCGGCAATCACCTCTTCATGATTGAGCTTGCGGCGCGAGATGCCGGCGGCGAGATTGGAGACGAGCGAGATTCCTGCAATATCAAAACCGCAGGCCTTCGCGAAAACGGCCTCGGGAACAGTCGACATCCCCACGACATCGGCTCCCTGCGCCTTATAAGCCTGGATTTCAGCCGGCGTCTCGTAGCACGGCCCTGACGTATAGGCGTAAATCCCGTCCATCACGCGCAGTTCCAGACGGTTGGAGCTAGCGTGCAGCAATTCGGAAAGATGGCGGTTATACACTTCGCTCATATCAGGAAAGCGCTCTCCCCATTCTGAGCAGTGTGCGCCGATAAGCGGATTGGCCCCGACTAGATTAATGTGATCTCGGATAATAACAAAATCCCCCGGCCGCAAAGCTGGGTTTATTCCCCCGGAAGCGTTTGTGAGAAGAAGGGTTTTGCACCCCATGCGACGAAGAATTTCAACGGGCATAACAACGCTCTCCCAGCCCGATCCCTCGTAAAAATGACGCCGCCCGCACCACGCCGCGATCAGCTTTCCGGCGCGGCGATAAAGAATAAACTCTCCGCTGTGACCTTTTACCGTAGATGCGCCAAGCCCGGGGATGTCGCTATACTGCAGTCGAGAAAGAACCTCATCGCATTTGATTGCCGACCCCCAGCCGCTACCGAAAAGAATACCTATATCCGGCGGGCGCTCAAAACACACATCGGGCAGAAAATCTGCCGCCGCATCAAAAATGCTCATCTGCACGGCCAACACCTCCACTGCATATTACCGTAAGGACAATTACGAGAAAGACTTTTTACCTTTTCGATATCGAACCGGCGAAGAGGCCCTACTTCTATTTTCGTCGGCTTAAGAACATCTTCCGCCGATGAATCTTCGGGCGCAGTCAAACCTCGGACAATGCTGCGAGGCATCTTCCACCAGGCTTCAGCCCACGCCTCCAAGCTCATCCCCTCTTCTTCGACCATAACCGCGTAAGTTATCGCAATCGCCGTCTCAAGACCTATTATTCCGTTTGAAGAAGTTAAAAACCCGGAGTTCTTCGACGAGAAAGGATGCGGCGCATGGTCTGTGGCAAACATAAGCACACCGTCTTTTACGGCTCTTCTCAATTCTGCCCGGTCTTCTTTATTGCCAAGAGGCGGAGCCATCTTATAATTGGCGTCATCCGAAGGAATATCATCGGCGCATAAAAGCAGATGATGCGGCGTCGCCTCGGCCGTCACCGGCAAACCTTCACGCTGAGCGGCGCGCACCATTTCAACTCCGTGGGCCGTCGATATATGTTGAATATGAAGTCTACAGCCCGTCTCGCGACAAAGCGCGAGATCGCGCTCTATCGCGACCGTTTCAGTCTCAGGAGCGATAACCGGCAGATTGCACGCTTTCGCCAAGGCGCATTGACGGATCACTCCACCCGCGAGAACTTTAGGATCCATCGCATGCTGGCAGACGCACATATTCAAATCTGCAATGCGCCTCATCGCCTCTTCCATCAGTTTCGTATCCGAGACATACGAACCGTCATCCGTGAAAAAAGCGGCTCCCGCATCAGCCAGTCTCTCAAGGTCGGAGAGCTCCCGCCCCTCACGATTTTTCGTGATCGAGGCCGAAGAAAAGACTCTCATTGAATCCGTCGAAGCGCCCACCTGACGCGCTATCGCCTCTACAGTGTCGATCGCAGGCGTCGTGTTCGGCATAACCACCACCGCAGAAAATCCGCCGGCATAGGCTGCTTCGACACCGCTCTTAAGCGTCTCCGCGCTCGTCATGCCCGGCTCGCGAAAATGAACATGGACATCGACAAACCCGGGGAAAGTGTAAATGCCATTTTCTTCTTTTTTCATCGCTGATTCCTTTTAATCGGCGCCTTTTTTCTTAGCGCGCCGTGAATATACGAAATAGAGAGTCAGATCCGTCGAGACGAGCGCCATGTCGAGAAGATAGACCCAACACAACCACAATTTAGACCATTCCACAAGGTGCGCCGCTATTCCGCAGGCATAGCCCACGAGAACGATAATCATGAAATACGGGCTTTTTCCGTCAACGCGTTTCGCCCTGTAAGTGCGCGCTATCGCAAACGGCCAAGAGAACCCGAATGCAAAAAGCATGGCGAACTCTAAAACACCTGCAGCCATCAGTCCTCCTTCGCGACTCCGAGGATTGCGATAAACCGCTCAGGAGGAGAAATGGGTCTAAAAGTTTCTGTCGAGACGAATGCGTGGCGGGTAAAACCGCTGACGAGAACCTGCTCTTCACCTTTTCGCCTGATTTCACAGGCTATTTCTATTCTAACGCCTTTATGCATCTTCACCCACGCCGTTATCTCTAAAAGATCGTCATATTTGGCAGGCCTGCGGTAATCGACTTCAGCATGGGTGACAGGCAGCATCCACCCTTCTTCTTCGCACTCTTTATAGGTATAACCGCAAGCGCGCATAAGTTCATTGCGCGAGCGCTCAAAAAGCGTAAGGTAGTTTCCGTAATAAACGACCCCCATCTGGTCGGTATCAGCATACGGCACGCGATATTCTATCGTTACCTTGCGCATCAGTTCATCTCAACGAGAAGATTGTTACGGTAAAGGGCGCGCACAGCATCGCAGTCAAGCGTATGGCCTGCCCGGTAACTGACGATCGTTCCGGCGAAGCGGTAAGAGCCGATAAGGGCAACCGCCGCCAAAAGATCAAGCGTCGCTCTGTGCCAGACAGGCTCAAGGTATTTTCCGTTCAGAGGAAAACGCGGCTCCGTATAGAACTTCTTAGGCCCGTGAATAAGAATATTGCGATCGTTATAGCCCCAATTTCGCGTAGCGGCAAAAAGCTTTCCGACAGTCTTCGCAAGCACATATTGACGGTGGGTCGCATTAGTTCTGGCTAAAGATGCATACCTGAAAGTCTCCTCAGTCACATCAAAAAGAACACGCTGTTTTCCGATTACGGTATTCCACGAAATAGCACAGTCGACGCGCAGATTCTTTGAGCCGTTCTCCGCCGGCAAAAAGAGAAGAAAATCGCCCCTCTTCCCGCCGAAAGCGACAGGCTCCTTTACCGTCACATATTTAGCATCTTCATCCTTTTCGATTATCTTCGCTTCATCCATCGCCTCGACGAGCGGAACAGAAGACTGATCAAAAAGCGGCGGATCTCCGCTTCTCACTTTTATCAAGACATCGTCGAGCTGAAGACCAACTTTGAGCGCGACAATGTGCTCGACCATGCGCAGATAATTATGCTGTGAGCCAGAGCGCAGCACGAGATTCTGCGCACTCGTCCACAGATTTGAAATATCGACAAACGTATCAAGCTGCTCAGGCTGATCCATGCGGCGGATCCACCAGCCCGGCTTGTCACTCGCGGCGAAAGTAATGCTTTGCCGCTCGCTGCCTTTGAAAGTGCCTATGCCCGCGACTGTCGATTCGCCCTTGATGGTGCGTCTTTTGAAAACGGTACTTTCGCCCTCGGGCAAAAGCCGCTCTTCATCAATTCCCTGAACGGCGAACTGCTCGTAGCTGGCTCTAATCGAAGCTTCAGAACCGAAAACGGTCTTTCCAATTGTATAATCTTTTCTCATCGCAAAAATTATACCATATACAAAAGACTGCGGGCAACTACTACGGCAAACAAATGTAAGCGGTTAGTCGGATGTGCTATCGTTGTAGAGTGTTGTTAGGTGAGAAAGAAGATAGTATTATCAAAGCAGCGTGTTACCTTGAATAAGTGACTTGTCAAAATGCGGCGGATGTCGCGGCAACCGTGCTCCCGCGCTTATGCGGCCGGATTGTGCGTCCTTGCGATCGCTCGACGTACACGAGTACGTCTTCGGGTCGCAGTCCTGCAC